>Ga0268262_10000539_pt1 | contig 49725 bp, 48 predicted proteins | sample TergutNc150P3_FD_190354 | JGI IMG/M metagenome (GOLD analysis project Ga0268262, IMG submission 190354) | Nasutitermes corniger P3 segment gut microbial community from laboratory colony in Florida, USA - Nc150 P3 (SPAdes) (version 2) | ecosystem: Host-associated > Arthropoda: Insects >... | reverse complement strand
TGTTTCCACCAGCAATATTTTTAAAATCTATTATTCCTGGCTTGTCTCCTTCTTCGTTAAAACAACTTATACTTTTTTCTTTACAATAAAAAGGAAAACTATATAATTCGCTTAAAGATATTGTCTTTCCGTAACCGACAGCAAGATCTCCGCTGTCTACTAAAAACCTCCAAAATATCCTATGTTTTGTATAAAAATCTGTATTATATCCCTCCAAGGAAACCGTATAGTATTTTTCTGACCATTCGCCATTTTGTGAAGATTTAGGAAACAGCATATAATTAACTGTATTCCAAAATTTTTCTCCATATTTTTCGTAATCATATACATATCCCATCATAACATATAACCGATATCCATCTTTATATATGTCATAATGACCAGGAGAACAATACCTAATGCTGCTCATTGGACGCCAGATACGCAATTCCCCCCAATATCTATATACTTCTGCATCTTTTTCCTCAATACCATTAGTTTTATATGGATATACATAAAGACCAGTCTTCTGAGAATACACAGAAGATACTCCTTGTGTATAAACATAGTCATGATCTACATCAACATCACCATAACGTCCGCCTTGTTTTGCTGCTGTATAAGTTGCCTCCACAGTAGTTCCCATACTAACTATTACATTACTGGTAAAAGACAATGGGCTATGATATTCCGGAAAATCATACACTGAATTCTCACTTACATAACTAGGATGGAAAAACTGTCCTTTTACTACACTGTAAAGCATATCTCTATTACTTAATTGTATTTTTGTATTACTATCTGGTGAATTACTATAAAAATATCTTAAATTTTCACCTTCTCCTGCAGTTTTATTTGATATAGTCCATTCTCTTCCAAGAGTTAAAAACTTTTTACTCATGTAATTATAACGCGATACATTTCCTAAATTCGAATCATTTTCCGAGATAATATTACCATTTCCATCTTTATTGATAGGTGCATAAACATCAATACACATATCATGGTCAAATTGTACGCCAGTAAATTCTAAAATATCCTTCCCTCCGTCTACCAAAACCGCTTCTCTTTGTTTTCCTTGATGTTCTATCGTAACTGGCAATAATTTAACCGTTCCACCACTACTATTATCTACAATATCTCCACCCTCAATGTCTATTCCTTTTACTTTTGCATAAGTATATCTTTTTTTAAATAATATATAATGTATTTCCCCGTCCCCTACAATAAGATTATATTCTCTCCCACCACCAATTCCATCACTTATCAAAAGTTTTTCTTCGTCCTGCTCTCTTCCAATTAAATCACAACTCACTGCTATCTGATCCGGACCTGTATCTATATTTTTTATATTTGACCATTTTCCTGAATATCTTACAAAATATGGAATTATAAAACCATTTCCGTATTCATCACTTCCATAATTAGGATAACAACAGTTTAATTTTATTTCCTGCCTTGCTTTTATTTGCTTAATGCTGTTATATACTTTTATAAGAATAGTCTCATTTTCAAACTCTTCCTTTGATATTATAGTTATAACACCTTTTCTATAATCATTTTCTCCGTTCTTTATAAGCATATCGCTTTTTTCTACCATCACATTTTTTCCGTTTAAAGCTGACGTATCTACTTCATAATCCGCACTTGCAGGGCTTATAACAAATTCAATCGTTTTTTTGCCGGAAAAATCAGGATCATCTTTATAATCATCCTCGTCTTTTGGATACCAAGAAAGATTCTGATCACTTACGTTTATCCTATAAAAATACCCTACGGTTATAGTAAAAGTAACCTGCGCCGAACTCGCGCCTGCCGTTACTACTCCGCGTATAAGCGCGGTTCCTTCACCTATTGCTTTTATACTTAATGATTTTGTTGATGGATTCCCCATTATAGTTACTACCCTGTCATCCCCCCCCGAACTTCCTCCGCTCCCGCCTACCGGATTTTCTGCCTTTAGCCACTGCACAAAAACGTTACTCGGCTTTACCGTATATTCTATATTTATCTCGTCCCCTGGTGTCATGTTTTTATTTGAAAACGGTAATCTTATATACGTTTCCTGCTCTACAATAACCTCGCATTCCGCTTGATGATAACCGAAATATGCATGTACTTTTACTTTTCCTTCCGTCGTCTTCGGATATATCATCACTTGCCTTCCGTTCCCCGCTACCGTCACTATCTCTCTTTCTTCATTCCCTTGTATATCCACATCCGCATACCATATTATCTTTTCATAATCCTGGTTTCTGCCGCCCAATATCGTTGCCTTTAATGTGCCGGACATTCCAGGCTTTAATGTCATTTTCATCTTATCTAACTGTAATGCGTTTTGTGAATCTGATACCGTTATATATATTATTTTCTCGTACGCCTTGTTTACAGGTCCGTACCCTATCGTTAGAGTACAACTTCCCTCTTTCAAAGGCGTTATTTCTATCTCTCTTCCCTTCCCTTTAATCTCAACTATTTCTTGCCCTAACATCTTTTTTTCTGACGGGAAAATCTGTATCTCCGGTGAAACTAAATTATCCGTATTAAGCGTCCACGTTAAATCATCGTTCATGCCGTCACTTGCGTTTCCTCCCATCAGCATTGCCCTTATCTTTATGGGATTTGATCTGGGATTTAATAAATAACTCGATTGCCCTGTTGTTACCCTTAATTCATCGTCATCATACTTATCTTTTACTGTTACATACATTTCCGCAGGTTCTTTCTGATCCCCTATCCATGCCTTAATTATCGCTAACCCCTCGCAATGCCCAGTTATTAATACCATCTTGTTCGTTCCAAATACCGTTGCTACATCAGGATTATCAGATACATAATTTACTTTTTCGTCAAAATTATCATATGTCGGTACCTTTATATTAACAAATTCACTCGTCCCTGTTTTTATAACTTTACTACCAGAAACAAAACTTACGCTATTATACCTCGTTACATATATCGTTATATATAAAGGATTATCAGCTTTAGGATGTGTTACTCTTATTTGCGCTATACCGTCATTTACCGCATTTATATTGCAATGCGTTCCGTTTCCCGTTATATTTATTACATTTCCTGTGTTCGCTATCTTTATATTTGAAGGGTTTTGCTGGTATATATTCCAGCTTATTTTATTGTTTTCCTGCTCCTCACCGCCTACCAAATTTACAGTTATTCTTTTGTTCGTCTGCCCTGGCGCCATCATTATTAACGCTTCCGTTATATCTAAATAATAATTTTCCCCAGACGGATTTCTTACTATAACTAATATCTGTAATAAATAATTACACTCTTCATTTTTTACCGTTATTTTTGCTATACCTTCCCTCTTTGCAACAAACATACCCGAATATTCACTGCCTGATACTTGTAATATACTATTATCATCTACTCTCCATTCACATTTTTTCAAATATTCACTGCCGCCAACCTTTTGAACGTATATAGGTATAACATTTTGAGATACTACCGCTTCTATTACATTATTTACAGTTGTTAAATATATCGCATGTTCATTCCTTTCCGATACTACTTTTATATTTATTTTTAATTCATTATTCTCATTCATCGCCTTTTTATGCTTTATTCTTATTACCGATACCCCTTCCTTTATAGAGTATATCTGCCCTCTTGTCCCGTTTCCTATCACTCTTGCTATTTCAGCATTTTCAATACTCCATATAAAATTATTACCATCTATTTCATCATAGCCTTCCAGCCTTATATCTATATTTCTTAATTCGTTTTTATTTAAAATTACATAATTTTCCGCAGTTGTTAAATATATAGGATTCGTTAAATATTCCGCTTTTACAAGAAAATAAAAATCTAAAAATACCGTCCCTTCCTTGTTCCTTATTCTGGCTTGCGTCATTCCCGATGTCAAAACAGTTATGTCAAGCCTTCCTCTTATCGTATTTCCTACTCTTACCGAATCACCTGATATAATTTCAAGCTTATATCCTTTTATATTTTCTTCCGTCTCATTCTTAATTTCATAATATATAACCTGCTGCTGCGATAATAAATTATATTGAAATACCGTGTTTTGCGCGTATATATACGGTTCTCCCGTCATTTCAACCGAATATTTATCACCTACAATTACCGTAATCTCTAATACGTTCTCACAATATGTATTTCTTACCTTTATCACCGTCTGCCCTCTTGCCCTGGCAGATATAAGCGCCCAATTTTCTGTAGGCTCCACATTTACTATAGAACTATCGTATCCTTCCCATGTGAAATACCCTGTCTCTTTTAAATCTTTTCCAACTATATCTGTCCTTATTAAAATATCCTTATCATTATCTCCAATTATATATAATGTTTTTCCAGTCGTAATATAATTATTATAAGATACCTGTTGCACCGTATTATTAACCGTCTTTCTTACCTCTATATATACCACCCCTTCAAAATCATAATACACATTTTTTATCCTAATACATGCTATTCCCTCATTTTTTCCTTTTACCGTAATTCTGGAATTAATCTTTTCTATTTCTTCTATCACATTACCATATTTTTCTTGGCTTCCATAAAAATCTTCATATGCCGTTGTTCCTTGTACCTCGCCTCTGTTTGAAATTAATCCTATATTTAAATTTTCACCCTGATTTATTTTATAATATCTTTGCTCCACATTTAATGCTCTAAATGTTCTTAATTCTTCTTCATTTTCACATACTACCACTAATAATTTTCTTTCTTTGTCTCCGGCATTTACATTTACTAATGCTCTCCCTTTTTCTTTGCCTAGTAACTTTATCTTTAATCCCTTATCCTCTCTTAATTCTAAAATATTGCTGTTTTCACAACTCCACATTATTGAATCATAATTCAAAGAATCTATATCACATCTTACACTTGTTTCATAAACTTCCCCTTTTAATATCCCTATTATTTTTTCAGTTAATAAATACGATACCAAATTAATACCTTCGTCTTCTACTACAGATATATATATTCTCCCAATTTCTTTATTTTCATATATTACTTTTATTATATCATTCCCTTTCTTAAAACCAGTTACCAGATACTCTTTTCCGCTCCCCCTCGATATTTCTATTATTCCTTTTTGTTCCTGCAATTCAAATATAACTTTATTCAATTCCGTTTCATCTTCTTTATTCGTTATAATATTTATTCTTTGAGTATCCCCTTTCTTAATTAAATAATTATTCTTTTCAAAAAATACCGCAAATTCCTGTAATTCATTTCTGTCTTCCGCTACATATACAAATATCTTTTTACTTTCTGCAGTATAATGGCTTACCGTTATATATGCCTGTCCTTTATTTTTAGCTATTATTCTTATATTATTATTTATCGGAGTTGATATATTTACTATTTGTTTATCCGAAGATTCAAATTTAAAATCTACCAAACCATTTTTTACTTCTATATTCCCATTATATAAATTTACCGTAATGTCCTTAAATTCATTTTTAACCAAACCGATTATCTTGTCTTCTTCTTTTATATTTATCCAATATTCTCCCGTAACTATATCCTTTCTTCTTACCTCTACCTCTATTTCTACTTCTTTATTCTTCGAAACCGAACTAATTGCCTTTATAAACGCCGTACCCTCGTTCTTTGCTCTTATTAAAGCTTTCTTTCCGCTCCCATATACCTCTACTACATTATTACCGCTCTCTACCCATCTTATATTATTTATTTCATGTTCCGGAAATCCGCCCTGACCAAATACTAAAGATACCTCTATTGCTTCCCCCTCAAATAATTTATAATATCCCTGCTCAAAACCTATTAAATACGATTTATTTAATTCTTCCGCACTTTTGTATATATATAATAATATTTTCTTCTTTATTCCTATCTCTTTGCATTCCAACGTTATTTCTGCAGATCCGGTTTCTACAGGCTGTACTAAACAGCTTAAACCATTCCCCATAATAGCAGCTTTCTTATTATCTATACTCCAAATTATATTATTTATTTCATTCCCATTTAAATTTTCTTGAACCGCTTGTATTTCTATGTTATTACCCAATACCGTTTCTACTATAGACGGAACTTCTAATATTTTAGACAATTCCCCGCTATTAAATACTGATACGTATATAACCTGATTTATAATATTTAATTCATGCGATACTATAATCCTCGCTATACCAGGTTTTTTCCCTTCAAAAAATACAACGGTCGGATCTTCCCCTGCTATTAAATTTAATACTTCCGTATTATCAACACTCCATTTTATTCCCTTTTTTTTGTAATCATCTGCATTTGTTAACAAATTTACTAATATTCTTTCGTTAACTTTTAACAAATAATTATTTTTTTCTACAAAAAATACTACCTTATTATTTAAATCAGTTTCATTTAATACCACATAAACCGCAATATTAAGCGCTTCCTTACATTTGCTGTGAGATACTCTTATTTTTGCCTGACCTTCCTTTTGTCCTATAATTCTCGCCTTCTTCCCATTTCCTACCACCCTTACAATGTTTTCATTCTCACTAGCCCATACTATACCCTCTTCATTCCTTTCTGTCCCGCCTACTAAATTTACATCAATAATATTATCTTTTCCTTTAATAATACCTAATATATTTTTTTCAGCAGTTAAATAAAAAGGATAATTTATATCAATTGTCGGAGTTTCCACGTATACTTCTATCTTTAAATCATTTACATCCTCTCCTGTAATAACTATTTCACTGCTCCCCGCTTTTAATCCCTGTAATACCAATACTCCTTCATTCAATACCGCTTTTACAACTTGATTATTTTTATTTTCAAGTTGTAAATCTTTTATATAAGAACTACCAGCACCTTCCCTCAATATAGGAATAATTAAATTCTGTCCCTCTGTTATATTTACAAAAGAATTTATTACATATATAAAAGATTGTTTTTCTAAATTATCTGCATAATCACATACTAAAAGCATTTTATACGGATATTTCAGCCTGTCTCCCGATACAGTTAATGTTGTAAAACCAACCTTTTTCCCTTTCAGTATCCCATTTACACCAATACCGCTTTCTACAGAAACTATATCCTTATCTCCCGTACTCCATTTTAATTCTCCCATATTTAAATAATCATTCGTATATAACAATATCTCGCTTTCCGTATCTACTGCTATTTTGTAATAAGGCGAACCGCTTATTACTACCGGAGCTACACCAAATGTTCCGCTTTTATAAACTTTTACCAATACTACACTATCGTTTTTTGCTTTCGGATGTTGAATTACTATTTTTACAGTCCCTTGCTTTTTCGCCGTTATTATAGCACTGGCTTCATATTCCTCGTAATTAACATTATTTATCACCGCCCTTCCAAAAGGAAGCTTATCTTTTTCTACTTTTCCATTCTCCCCCACTGCTACATCTATTATACTCGAATCTTCCACATACCATTTAAATAAATTTCTATCAGCTTCATTGCCGCCTACTAATAACATTTTTAACACTACATCAATACCGCCCGCTTCCATTGTTATTACATTTTGACTCGTCGTTATATATTTTTCATTGCTTACCGTAACCCTTTCAGCCTCTCCTACTATTATCAAAATTTCCCTTTCAAAATCTGCATAACTATTCCTTATCTTTAATACCGTTTTTCCTTTGCTTAATGACCTAATTAAAAATGTCCCATCCGCATTATTTATATGCACTATTCCTAATTCGCTTAATTCATAACTATATCTTTTTTCTTTGTCTTCTGCTATTTCTCCGCTTACAAAAGCATATACTGCTTCTTCTTCGTTTTCTCCCATTAAAATTAACGATTTATTAACAGATATATATCTATATTCTATATCTTCACTAACAAGTATCTGTACCTCATAAGAATATAACGCCTTCGTATTATTAACCCTTAATATAGCTAATCCCGCCCTTTTCGGTGTTATCGTTACATATTCCGTACTTCCGGCTTGCATTTCTACAACCGGACTATTATTATTTCCGCCATTGTATATTAGCTGGTATATATAACCGTAAGTTACCTTTTCCCCAGCCCCCTTTACCTCGAATTTTAACTGCCTGGAATCATCTCCTTTTTTCATCATCACTACATTTTCCTGGCTTATTATATATACAGCTTCTTCACTTCCTTCTTCTATAAATACCAATATATTTATAGAATACTGCGCTTTAGGATGACTTACGGTTATTACCGCCTCTCCTTTTTCCTTCGTATCAAATACATAAGTATTCCCTGCCGATTCAACGTTTTCAAATAAATTCGTATTCAAACACGACCATACAAAATTTACGTTATCTGCAGAAGTACCGCCCCCCAAAGATACAATTATAGATCTCCTTTCATGCAATTTTGCCGTTATTACCGTATTCTTACAAATTATATGAGGAATAATTTTTTCATCTGTTCCACCCACTGTAACTGTTAAATATGCTGATTGTCCATTCGCTTGCGCTGTTATTACCGTAGATCCTCTGCTTTTTGCCTCAAATACTACACCGTCATTGCTTGTACTTTTTATTTCTACAATATTACTCCTTGACAGCGAATACGCCACCGACGAAGAATTCTTATCCCCTTCAACTTTTAAACCAATGCTTAACGTATCCCCCACATACACTAACCTTGCTGTCTCTTCAAATTGTAACGCTGTTATCCCTTTATTTTTTTCGTCTTCTTCATCATGACATGATAATAACCCTATTAATACAGCTAATGATAAAAATAAATAAATTTTCCTCTTCATGTTTTTCTTCCTACAATGTTCTTTAATTATTATTAATCAATATTAATATTGTTCTTTGTCATATTTATTCTTTTACATTTTTCTTTTCATTTACACATTTTTCCAATTCGTTTTCACTTAATTCATTCTCTTCACAGTCAAAACCCTTTTTTTCCCTTTGTCTTATAAAATCATCATCATTATATATCTCCATATTACTCTCCTAAAAAACATACCATCTTACTTTGCCCAATATGTTCCGCTCGGCATAGCAATATATCCATTCATTATAGAACTTACTTCTATCCTATTCTTTGAATATCCATATAAAGGTATACAAGTTAATAAATCAGGTATTTGATCACTCTTAAATGTTATATTATCAATAATTAATATATCATTTTCTTTGTTATTCTTTCTAAAATATAGACAATCATCACTCGCCGCCTGTATATCAATACTATATTTCCCATAAATTTGACAATTTTCCTTTTTGTTATATATACCTTTATCACTTGTTATTTCTACTGTACCTTCTATACGATTTATTTTTATTGTAGAATTTCCATTTTTGTATATAACCCCGCCTAACGTATATAATATATCTTCCCGTTTCCATGTCTTCGCACTATATTTTTTATCTGTAAAATCAATATATTCAGATACATCTATCGCTACTTTTACCCCCTTGTCTTTTTTCTTCCTTTCTCCGTGTTCTCCGCTATCACTATTAACAATTAAATCATTGTTACACGAAAATAAAAACATACATAATATACTCGCTATAATTAATTTCTTAAACATTTTCTTTCTCCTCTTTAAAGTTTTTTTCTATTTCTTATTTCGCCAAATACTAAATATTTATCAACAAAATCTTTTTTTTCCTCACCGCCGTTAAAATAAGCATAACTTATTTCCAATACCCCTAAATATTCTCTTTTTATTAATACGTCCTCATTTCCATCAATCTTCTTATCTTTTATTTTTGCCTCTATAAATATTCTTTTTCCTTCTTCCAATCTAACCAATCCATTAGGATCATCACATTCCCCTGCCCACAAAGAAGTACTTGGTAAATTATTATATGGTTTAAAATTTTTACCTTTTATTTCAAAAGAATTACCAGGATATTTTTCTAAATTTATTACTTTTAACTCCAGCCTCTCCCCGTCTGATATGTATATTGCCCTGTTTGATTCTACCCTAGAATACATTTGTCTTCTTTTATAATCTCCAGTATTATTATCATTTAAATTAGAGTATCCACTGAAATTATTATTTGAAATATTCCAATAATTATTTTTCAAAATATTAAAATCATTCAATAAAATATTCTTTGATATTATCTGCTCTTCCAATTTAAAATCAAACTCTATTACAGGATAATATATATATATTTTCCTGCTCAATTTTGAATTATCTATATTGCTTACCACTTGTATTTCATATATCCCGTCTTCAAAATATCTTTTGTTATTAAAATATTTTAATTTTATCTCTTGACTGCCTATTTCCCTTTCCAATAAAAACGGTTTTCTTTGCCATTGATAAGGCGATCCCGCAGTTAATTGTGCTGTTGTCGGAATTAAAGAAACATTATTTATCTGCTTTGTCTCTATCTTATACTTGATTGTCTTCCCTTCTTCGTAAGAATTTGCATTACTTAACGTTAATTCATTGTTTGTCGGTAATATTCTAATATCTCTATTATCTAACCATTGAAAATCCCTTTCCGCCGTTATTATTACCTGTATAGTTTTCTTTAAAACACCCCCGTCGTATAGCAAAGATATATCTACAGATGTAATACCATTCTCTTCCGCTGTTATTTCCAGTATATTATTTCCATTTCTTGTCGCAATCCCTCCATTTGTATCTTCATTCCCGTATATTATCCTGGTTATAATCATATTTCCGTCATTAATCATGTATTCAATATTACTCGTAACTGGATTCACCTTAACCGGAACTTCTACCTTTTCCCCTTTCAGCATTCTTACCGATACAGGTAAATCTAATAACAATCTATCCTTCACTATTACCGTACACGTCCTTATGCTTGCTCCCTTGTATATCGCTTGCACCACGGCAGAACCAGCTTCCTTGGATGATTGAATAATAATCGTTTTCCCATCCCCTATTACCGTCATATTAGATATAACCGGAGGCTTGTCCGGCTTCTCTATAATCTTCCATTCAATATCCTTACTGTAATCTACGCTTACATTACCTACAGAACAAGACACATCCGCTGAATCAAAACCTACAGTCATAACCACCAATTCTTTATCAATAGTAAATAACGCCGCACTAACTTCTACTTTAACATAAAATCTTTTTACATAACCCGATTTTAATTTATCATGCGTTAATTGTATTTCTACTTCACCGCCCTTATCTCCCTTTGGTTTTATATTTACCTCCCTGCCTTCACCTGGAAATATCTCTATTATTTCTTTTCCCTTTTCCGGCTTTGGTACTACGCTCCACTTTATATGATTATTATCATTGTTAACAAATTCTTTTCCATCTTTATCTTTTCCTTCCAAATATGCAGTAATCTTACTCCCTAATATATCATTTGTATTTAAAACTAAAAAATTTCCATCCGTTCTTATTACTCCGTTCGTATCCTTTTCAACATATTTCACAACTACTATTATTTCATCAGATAATTTACCAGTTACATCCCTTGCTGTAAGTACAGCATTTCCAGCTTTTAAACCTTCAACTATACACATATTCCTTGTACCTGACACAACAGCCATATCCGAAGGCAACAACTCATAAATTACCTTGCTTCCCGTCGGAGAATCTACATTTAATAATACAGTTTCTCCCATATTCATCGTTAATTCCCTCTGCCTAAATTCTATTTTTTTGTTTAATTGCACATCTATCTTTATATCAAGCCTGTAATTTGTTTTAGGATGAGTCACCCTTATTATCGCTTCCCCCTCATTCATTGGTCTTACATATGCTCTATCCGCTCCAAATGTTAAATCTATTACTTTTTTACTTGTTCCATCAGCAAAACGTTCCGTAGAATATTCTTCCGATACTTCCCATTTAAACCCATACACATCTTCATTTGTACCGCCAACAAGCCTCGCCGTTATGGATCTAACCCCATCTGTAGGCTTCATCTCTATTAATAAATTGTCCGTAGTTATATATATACCGCTTTGAGACACATCTTTTTCAACTATAATAATTAAATCTAATGCATTAAAAGAAAACGCATGGCTTACACTTACCCTCCCATACCCAGCCATTTTTCCGGTTATTAACGCCGTATTTCCAGAATACATTACATTTATAAAATCCTTTGCCTTATTTTCCCAAGAAAAACCTGCATACATCGAAGGATCTCCGTTTGCCATATCTACCTTTATCTGCATTGACTGCCCTTCTTTTATAGTTACTATATTTTGTTCCGTAGTTATGTATTTTGGTAATATTCCTATATCCGATACCCTCACATAAATGTATAAAGGAAACTCTTTAACATTTTTATATATTACTTTTATTTTCGCCGTTTTCCCTATCCCTGTCTCTTTTGCTATCACTACCGCGGTCATACCATTCGGTCTTAACTCTATTACATCTCTACTCTCTTCATCCAATTCCCATTCATAATTACCCGCTGCCGTATCAGCAAACCCAACCAACTCCACCGCTATTGTTTTATAACCGCCCCTCTCCAATAAATTAAAATTATCTCTTGTTGTTAAATATATTAAACCATCTTCACTCGTAGTTATTAATACTAATACCTCTTTTTTAAATTCTGAATCTCTATGATCTATTATAAGTTTTGCCTGCCCTGTCTCTTTCCCTTTTAAAAATAATACGCTTCCCACCATATTTACTTCTAATAAATTCGGCTTATCACATACTACACTGAAATATTCTGGATTAAATCCGTTTCTTCCCACCAAAGATACATTCATTTGTTTCTCTTGATTTATCCCTATTCTTACTACATCTTCAAAATATATATACGTTACTCCGTCTATCCTTGCGTTTTTATCACATATTACTTTTATTTCTATACTGCCAGCCGCCGGATGATATGCTTTTATCTTTGTCTCTCCTTCCAATCCATTACTCATTATTATACATTTATCACCGCTAGGATATAATTTTAATAGTTTCGGATTTTCCGTCTCTATCCATTGAATAGCGTCTATTTCCTGCTTTGTCATCCCTATAGCCGTTAATTGTATTTCAACTTGCTTCGCCGTCTCCTGCGGATTTATTAAAAATACAGTTTTCCCTATAGTTAAAAATTTTATTACGGGGTCTACTTCCTGCGCGATTCCCGTATATGTATTCGATACTTCCACATATACTTCCGTTTTAGTAAACGGATTCGTTTTACCGTTATTACTCGCTTCCAGTACCGCAACACCTTCATTCAATCCTGTTATTTCTATTTTACCGCCGTTTTCTTTTCTTTCAGCTTTTACTACACCGTTCCCATATACATCTTCCCATACCGTCTCTTCGCTCGGCTTATTCGGAGCATAATACATCGGCAGTATTACTGTATCTCCTTTTCCTATCCTTATATATTGATTTTCCATGTTCATTGCTTTATAATCTTTCACGTCTTCTTCGTTTTCACATATATATACCAATATATATCTCTTTAACCAATTACCATATCTTACCGTAATATAACACTCACTATTTGCAGCTGCTGTTTCCTTTGCTTTTATTGTCGCCGTTTTACCGCTGTAATCTAATACTTCCACTAAATTACCACCCGTTGTTTCCCATATAAGATCAGCCTCTTCACTCGATGTAAAACCAGACGTTACCACGCTTGTATCAACAGTCTGCCCTTTTATCAAACCTATTATATTCTGCGTATAAATCTTCTTTGTAAAATCTACGTTTTTATTTTCAACCACAGATATATATATTCTTTCTACTACCTGGGAAGAATTTGGATATTGTATTAATATCTCCGTGCTCCCCGCTTTCAATCCTCTTACCGAACCTGTTTTTTTGTTTTCCAATACAGGACTCGATATAATGCCCGAATTTGTTATTCCCCACGAAATCTTATTTAAATTCATTTCGTTATTATCTTTTGTAATTAAATTTATAACAGCATGCTCTCCGACCTGTATTAAATAATTCTTTTTTTCTGCGGCTATCGGATACATACTGTCTAATTGATTTTTCGTATTAGCCGTATATATCAATATCCGCGCGTCTTCTACTACATCCTTATGCGAAATAGTTATTATACTCTGCCCTGTCTCCGTCCCTGTTAACGGTTTTGCTCTTACCACCAATATATTATCCGCTAAACTATACGTTATATACTTTTCGTCTTTTACTTCCTTAACTTCTATCAATGAATAACCGTTTCTTACCTCTGTTTCTCCGTCAAATATTTTTATCGTTATAATCGCTTCATCATCCGCTACTATTCCCTTTATTTTTTCAAAACCATCGAATCTTAAATTTCTATTTACTGCCATTTTTCCTGATATTTCAAATGTTATTCTTAATTCTTTATTTTCCGCTTTCTCGCTCTTTATATCTACATAACCTATGCCTTCATTTAACCCTATTATCGTTACCCTGTCGCCCTTACCGCTTCCTGCCACTCTTACATGGCTACCAGAATCCGCCACCCATTCTATCTTCGCTCTTTCATTTTCAGGAAATCCGTTTGAACCAAATTCAAGCTGTATTACCTTTTCTTCCCCTATCCCCATCCTGTGATATGTCTGCGATAATCCCATAATATACATCGAAGCTAATTCTTCCTTAGTTGCGGCGCATAAAAGTGTAGTTCTTTGCGAAAAACCTAAAGCCGTCTGCGCTATATTCACATAAGTTACACCCCTCGACATACCAAGAATATATGCTGAATCTCCGTTTCCCTGCACACTTGCCACGCCTGAATTTTCAATATTCCATTGAACATTCCGCTTTTCATCATCGCTTAAATTCCTTGATATCAGCGGAACTATCTTACTTTCACCTATTAATATCTCTATCGTTGCCAATCCTTGTATATATTTTTCCTGCGCTCCGGCTTCTATAACGGATACATATATTTCAGTCGGTATTATTATCTTCCCCGAAATTGAATGCGATATTATTATCTTTGCGTTTCCCTTCGATAATGCCTTTATTCTCGCCGAATCATAATTACTGTCTAAAGATAATACGCTTGAATCACTTAAACTCCATATTAACCCCGATTTATCCATATCATTTGCATTTGTTTTTAATGTTATAAATATTTCTTCGCCCCTTAATAAAAGATAATTGTTCTTCTCAACCCCTATTACCACTTTATTATTTAAATCTTCCTGCGTTAATGCTGTATATACTATAATCTTTTTTTCATTCTGGCTTTTACTATGCTTTACAATTATATTCGTCTGCTTATCCCCTGTTTTGCCTGTTATATAACACTCTTCCCCGTTTGCCACCATCGTAACTACGCTCGGATCTTCTATTATCCATTCTAGCTTTCCTTTTTCCGCTGCTGCCGCACCTTCCAGCTTTATTTCTATCCTTTTCTGATTCCCTGCTCCGGTTACCGCTACCCCTACTATCTCGGGACCCGTTATATAAAATGGTCTTTCTAATGTTAATCCAGACGGCTCTATACGTATATTTAACGTAATTCCTTCCTGATCACAGCTTGTATGAGTTATTTTTACCCTGGCTTCCCCAGGCTGCTTCCCTTGAATTACAAGTTCGTCTACCGCCCCGTTTCCTTTTACTATAACACCGTATAAACTTTCTTTATTATCTATCTGGACTTTATACCCCGACGCTTGCAGATTTTCATTTCCTGAATTTTTTACAGGAATTCTTACCGTCTGCCCTACCGCCACATTCTGAAATATTTGATCTACATACAGTAATTTCCATGCGTCTAATTCTGTCTGTGTTCCCGATATTATAATAGATTCGTGCTTCTGGCTTAAATTACCGCCGTTTACAATAAGCTTTGTTTTTCCGCTACCATTCCCTGATATTATATTTGTTATAGTATGCGTATCCATTACACTTGCTATGTCCGTATCATCAATACTCCAACTAATATCCCCAACAGTATTTATATCTCCCGATACAATTTCAAGTACTACAGGAATATCCGTATTCTTTAAAACTTTTATAAGTCCGTCCGTCTTTACAATATTAGGAATACCAACAAACGTACCTTTCGGATAAACTTTTACCAAAACAGAAGCACTTACTTCACTCTTCGGATGGCTTACAGTTATTGTCGCTACACCCGTCCTTACGGGAGTTATTACCGCTGTCGCTACAAATACATCCTGCAGAACCCCAGCCCTGCTCTCCGGTAAAACAGAATATTTTACCAATCCGTTTCCAGAAACAACTTCTATCACTGTACCGTCCGACACATCCCATTTAAAACTATTCGCGTCCGCGCTGTTTCCATTTACAAGTATCATCGTTAATTGAATATCATCAGCCCCAACCTGCGTCTGTATTACATTCTGGCTTGTCGTTATAAAATAATCATCCCTGTAAATCCCCTGCGGACGTACAAATATTAATATCTCCCTTGAATATTCCGTTTGATTATTTCTTATTATAAATTTCGCAAGACCATACCCCACAGCCTGTACATAAAATTCATTATTCGCCTGTGATATATGTATTATTCCTCTCGGACTTTTACCATCAGATTCATCATATTCAAAACTAAAATTACTCTCGGATGTCGAAGTCTGCGCATTTTCTACATTCGCTTTTATTACTTCTCCGTTCCCTAACTCAAGCATTACAAATGTCTTATCTACTGAAATAAAAGGAGCGTTAACCGTTACGCATATCACCCTTATTTCAAATTCAACAGGAGCTAACGGATGTGTTACTTTAATTACAGCTGTTCCCGATTCTAACGCCTTTATATTAACTATATCATTATTCGCTACAATATTTATTTTGTCATTTCCTTCTTTTACTTCATATATAAAATTCTTTTTATCCCCCGTATTACCCCCTTGTAAAAAAACCTGTATATGCTGGTACTGGCTGCCCGTTTCCAACAATATCACATTTACATCACATGAAATATACTTAACAAAATCCTGCGATTCATTTACAAATATTAACATCTCGTTATCATATTCCGCTCTCTCATGATGTACCTTTATTTTTTGATACCCTTTCTTTATTCCCTTTATAACTACTACGTTAGCTGTTGTCGATATACTTATCGAATCTTCACTCCCGTCCGCTTTCGGTAATAAAGACCACACAAAACCATAATTATCTAAAATACTGCCCCCGTATAACGTAACATTAGCTGTTTTCTGCTCGCCTTCACGCAATTCTATCACCGGAGTTCCCGTTGATATATAAGGAGATACTACAAAATCACCGCCTTCTACCAAAACTTCCAAATACGCCGTTACTAAACTTGTTTTCGCTATAATTACCACAGAACCTGGGAATATACCCCTTATTACAACACCGTTATTAGTACAGCCTTTTATTTCTATTATCCCGCCCTGGCTTACATCATAACCTACCGTTTCATTATTCTTGTTTTCTTCCGGTCCGCATATTACACTTACCGCTAACTCCTGTCCAACCATTAATTTAACTGCCTTCTCCGCAAATGTTATATTTTGTATCTTTGCCTCCGCTAACACTTCCTCATCATGGCATGATAAAAATAACGGCATAAATACCAAACTAAATATTAAAAAATTATAAATCATTAAAATATTTAACGCTTTTTTTATTCTTTCTTTCATCCGCAGTTTCCTCTCTTTAATATATTTTTTTATTAATCTTTACTTAAATCTTGCGTAACAACTAAAACCGCCTCGGCTTTACTCTCTCCAGATATAGCTGTCACCACGCAAGAACCAACTTCTATACCGTTTACCTGTACACCTTTCCTATCACCCTTATATATTCTCGCTATCATGTTATTTGAAATTTTGTAATCTACTCCGTTGTTCTTTAATGTATCATCAGGCTCCGCTACCAATACAAAATACGCCAAACCGCCCTTCATTATTGTTAAATTTGGATCCTGAAAATACAGTTTTATCTCATCTAGCTCTTCAAATTGTTCAAAAAAATGACATGTGCTTAAAACAAAACAAAATAAAATTATAATTAAAGACAAAATAAATTTTTTCATATTTTCTCCAAGCTGAATATATTTTTTATTATTGATTATTTAACCGTTTTTCTTACTCTACAATAAATATTCATTTACTGTCAACAAAATACATTTTTTTTCCACATAGTTCACATTTGTTACACATTTATATTTTCCACACTTACTACACATTCTATTTTTAATCTGTTTTTAAAAAATTAGTTTCCAACATCCTGTTTATATATAAATCAAATGAATTTAATAATATTTTCTTGCTCTGCTCATCCAGTTCCGTATTCCTTATTATATTCTTTATCTTCTCATGGTAAAATCTCGCGTTTAAGAAAAAATCCTCCACCGATACATTTCCTTTTTCTATTTGGTAAAAATCATTAATTATCCTTATATAATACATGCTTGTAAGTTCCTGCGCTTCATCCAGCGTATACTGCTTTCTTTCACAGCCCGATATTAATATTATAATTGACAAAAACACCATAACCACTACTAATAATTTTCTGTTTTTTATCATAATCATTCAAATCCCCTCTGCAATAATATTTCAAAACCGCTTAAACCATAAACAGGCATTTCCGCTATCCTTAAATCTCTTTCACTTTTTGTTTCATTATTTTCACATTTAATACAAAATCCCCTTCAACATCTTTTATCTCCAATTACTTCTCCTTACATATCTTTGTTCCACTTCAAATGCCTTAAACGGCCTTAATGCCAATGGTTTATTTACCGTAACACTCACAGCTTTCCCGTTGGCTACCTTCACCGTTGGCTGTATACTTAATGCTCTATTCATTAATCTGTCTCCTATCTGGTTTACTATTCCCTGATTTATATCAATTAACTCCTGCTGCTGCTTGTTTTTATTGCCCTTTGTCTGGTAAGCTATTTCCGAATTAAACATCGTAAATAAACTTATTATACCAGCGGCTTTTAACCACTCAAAATAATGATCATCTATTGTTCCCGCTATCCCTGCCCTGCCCCTTTTATCTACACCAGCCATACCGCCTAAAGATACCTGGTAAGCTATCCCGTCATAATTTACAACCATTGATTCCCACGCTATCTGTACCTTCGCTACCCCTATCGAAGCCGATGAATAATTTCCCTGCAAAATTGTACCTTGCGGAATTAATAAATTTTCCCCCGTCTTAGAATCATAAATATTTTCCGTCACTCTTGCGTGAATCGGTCCCGGATAATCCGTATCTATCCTTGATACTAATACAGCGTGTATAATTGTTCCTGGAAAAATAACATTATTATCTAAATACTCGTATCCCCCTACATCCTTATTATTCATATTATAAGAACCATTATCAAATACCCTGTTTTTATCTTCTCCGCTATTTCCTCCGCCGCCTTGCGAAGCTTTTATCATTTCCGTATATGCGCTAAACCTATCGTTGTTTGACATACCGCCTGATTGCGGATACTGCGTACTGTTATATTGACTTTGATTCTCATTATTTACACTGTTTTGATTCCGCTGGTTATTTATACCGTAACCGCCGTCTTTCCTTAAACTCGATAATTCAGCCTGTTTTTCCCTGTCTCTTTTTTCCTGCTCCGCCTGGGGATCAACTACAGCAGGAGATTGATATTGCTGTGCAGTATTATCTCTTCCACTATTATTACCGCCCTGATTATTCGGCTTTCTCTCCCAAGGTCTGCTTTCACCGTAACCAGGAACATTACCAAAATCACTGTCACCATCCGTCTTTTCTCTCATTTTTCTTTCTGATAAATCATTATCATTTCTTTTTGATATATCCAGTAAATTATCACCTTTTCTTACTTCTTCACGACTTTGTGAATATTCTTCCTGTTCCTTATGCTTTCTCGTTGTCAGTACGCTTACAAATAATAAAAATCCTATAATACCGATAAACAATATTGATATTACAAAATTCTTTTTAAGCCTTGGTGTCTTTCTTCCGTTTCTTAATTCTTCAAAACTTACCTTTTTACCACCATCCTCATCCTCATCATCATCATCGCTATTATCATCTCCATCATCTTCATTCACATCTTTTTCCTCACGACCAAATAAATCAGAAGAAACTTGCCCCATTTCCACATCATCACTATACTCCCTTTCTTCATTATCTATATCTATAATTTTCTCTTCATCTTCATCTTCCTCTTCATCACCATCTTTATTTATTTGTTCCTGCTCTTCATTTTTTTCCTGAAAAACACCTTCCGGCAATTGATTATACTCTTCATCATCCTCTTTTATTCTTTCAAGTTTTTCATTTTCTTCCTCAATAATATTTACAGACCCTTGATTATACTCTTCATCTCCCTGTACTCCCTCTCCATTTTCATCTTCTATCTCTACTTCTTCATCAGAAATTTCCAACCCTTTGCTTCCTTCTTGATTTCCGTCCTGCTCTATCTCAAATTCAACGCCTTCTTCTTTCTGTATATTAGAAGATAACCCCTGCGGATGTTCATCATCCCTTGATTTTAATTTTTCTTTTTCTCTTTCTTGCCATTCAAAAAAATCTTTTTTATCAGACATATTAATTTCCTTTTGTTTTTCTTTAATTATTATTTATTATTAATTATTTTCCAAAGTATTATTCATTTTTAAAATATAAAAACTTACAGTATATTTCATGTTATACAAAGATAAATACAATACCTCACATTCATTATTTTTACCGTCTAATATTAATTTTTTATAACCATATTTATACACCAATTTTAACTTTTTATACAACGCTACAGCAACATTTTCATAAAACAACATATCATTACGTAATAATATTTCAAAATCCTTTTTCGCCTTTATATATCTTCTAATATAATCAAAAATATCAATTTTAAAATTGTCTCTTAAAATATTAATATGCAGCTGGTATCCTTCATTAAATATATTAAGCTGTCTTGCTCTTGGCTCCAAATTTTCCCTCTCAATTATATCAATTAAATTTTTTACCGTAATACACGCTTTATTAATTAAATCTTTCATCCATTGCGGCTCAATCTTCATTCACTTCTCCTTTTTTTTTAATCTTTTCCAGCTTTACTGAAATCTTTCCTGCGTATTCCCTCTTATCATTTCTAAATCTTCCTTCTATTACTTTTTTCACGATTATCCCCCTATAATATTTCCTTTTTTATTACTTTCTTGTAATTGTTATCATCTGGTTATTATATGCTAACTGCACTTTCCTAATTATACCTGGTATAATTATTACATTTCCGTTTTGCCTATACTCTACGTGCTCCCTTTTTTCATTTATAACATACAAAACATTTTCATCGTTAAATACATTATCCTTAAAAAATATATATGTTTCTTTGTTATACTCAATTACTTTTTCAGGAACCCACGGAGTTTCCCCTTTAATATCAAAACGAACATTATTTTCCAAATAAGGTTTGTCACCTATTACTTCCACTTCACGTTTTGCATAACGTCTTAAATCGTTTGCTTCGCCTTTTAATTTTTCTATAATTACCCTTTTCCCATCAAGCCTCAAAGTACATTTTTTTACAAGCTTGTCTAATATCATTACGTTTTCACTTACCCTGTAATTTATAATAAAATTTCTTTCCTCAAATACTGTAGGATAATTCATCTGTAAAACACCCCTGGGTAATTTTATATATGTTTTATGACCATCATCCCAAGCTTCAGTAGGCATCCATTCTGGCTTAAACCAGCCTGATAAAAACCAACCACCCGTTATTCTGTAATTATATGATAAATAATATCCCTCTTTTTCCTGCTGGCTTTTTATTTCATCGTTTCTTATCGTTTCAGCCGTAATAAATTTCGCCTGGCTTAAAGGATAACGAAACCTTACCATAGGCATATAACTATCCCTTGTCGATGTCAGCACAAACTGATAAATTCTCACATTCGTAACTAATATCATATTTGTCGTTAATCCCGCTTCAAGCGGTTTTAACATTACAAGCTGGACTGTCATGCCGTCCGTTGTCCTCCAAACATCACCCGTTATTTCCCACCTCATTGTATCAGACAAATAAGGTACCCCTATCGGTATTTCGTTGTTTTCTAACTGGATTACTGTCAAACCTAATACTTTGCAAACTACAGGATATTGCTTATGCTCATTGTAATCATAAAACATTGTTCCGCCTAAAAAGTTTTTCGGAGTAACTAACGCTTCCTGCATAGATCCCTTTACAGCCTCATCTCTTGATAACGGTTTCTGTGTCTGGCTGTCTACAGGAATAAATATTTCTTCCTTTGTATTTATCACGTTAATATTTCTTTCTTTTCTTTCTTTTTCCCTTTCGTTGGCTTCTTCTTCCGTAACAAATACCGTCGAAGCATTATTTTTTTCCTTATTTGATTTTTTAATTTCCCTTATTTTTTGCCTTTCCACATCAATACTACCACATGAAATAACAAATAATAACATTGTAAATAATAATCCTGTTATACAAAATTTTTTAATTTTCATCTCATCACCTCATTTATTCTTGTTATATTATAATCAACTATAAATACTCCCAACGGGTTATTATATTTATATTTATCTTCCGGTGCTTCCAATATTATCGTAAATACACCCCTGTATCTTACCTTCCCTATTACTTCTCCCTGCATATTTTCATCTACATCAAACCAGTCATATTGCCATGAAGCATTTGATAATCTTATAATACTTTCTATACTCACTCCCCTTCTTATTCTTCCCGAATCTTTATAAGGTTTTTCCTCGTTAATCCAATTAACTACTTTTTGTTTAACGCTTAAAGAACACCACGCAAGAGCTTTTTTATAATTTTTTTCCATTAAATCAAAATCCATAGTTACACTTCGTGTATAATCCAAAAAATCAGATAATAAAGATTCTATCATATAATCTTTTATCATCCCCCGATCATACGAAGCTTTGCCTTTCATCTCCTCAATATATCTCGCTTTTCCTAACTCATTTACTTCAACTATTAAAAGCGATTCATTTTTCATGCTAAGAGCTTTAAACCAGCCGATCGTAGCAAATACCACAATTACAATAGATAATAAAGCTATTATTCTATAAACTTTATTATCATTTAATAATTTATTAATTACTCCGTCATATTGCTTTATTACTCTATTAAATCTGCTCTCCGGTTCTCCAACATCTGGTACAATCGTCTTCGGTGCTATTTTTGTTCCTCTCATTAATTATTTTATCCCTTCAAATATTTTTTAAATTATTATTGATTATTAATTTTATTTTCTTCTTCTTACCGTATATCCATATCCTGCTCTTGACAGTCTCCTTCCTGCTTATACCGCCGATCTCAGCAGTGTATTTCCCCCAGCTTGCGGCGGTCCGCCTTGAGGCGGTAATTGATCTTCCGACACAGTATTATATATTGGTCCGTCACCGCCCGTTCTCGCTTCTCCCGCCGTCCAGCCGTTAATTCCGCTTAATAATTGTTTTATCTGTGATGTAAAACCGTCCGTACTTTGTCCGTTTGCCTGTTGCCTTTTTTTCGATTCTTCTACCCCTTGCATAAAATTAGCACTTTGCCTTTTTGAAGAATCCGCTGAATTTAAATGTTCTTGGTTTACTTTGCTTTCTTTTTGTTCTCCATGACTGCCTCCGCTTCTACCACCGCCACTGCTGCCGCTTCCTGATACTCCGGCGGCGAAATCATTAAAAGCCGTTTTCATTGTCTGACCGCCGCCTTTAACAGCGTTAACTCCCTTTCCTAGTAATCCATTTACACTTTTTAACCCACTGTTGCCTAAACTTCTTCCGAAATTCGCCAAACCTCCGGTTAAACCGCCTCCTGACATCCCAGCCCCTACTCCCGCTCCAGCCGCTCCTAATACCGCTCCGTTATATGCCATAACAGCACCAGTAGCCGTTCCTGCCGCCGCTTTCGTTATTCCAGCGCTTGTATTCGCCGCAGTTCCCAGCGATCTCGCCGATTGCGCAAATTCCCCAAACGCCAACCTGGGAGATCCGCCGCATAAAAATTCCGCAAACGCCGTTGATTGATCATTTATTATTTTTATAAACAATACTACAAATGCCGCCGATAAATAAAATTCCAAAGATTCAAATATATTACTCGACGTTCTACCGTTTTTTATCAGATTCCTTAAATTATTATTTAAAAACATTTCCTTCAACAATTCTAAATTTAAAAGTAACGTCATAAATATTACTAATGTCTTTACTAACAAATGAACGCATATATTCATCATGCTTCCAACCATTTTCTCAAACATCGTCTTTGTACCGTCCCATAACATTAACGGTATAAACAATATTCCTAATCCATATAAAAAACCAAACTGTACCAGACACATAATGTAATTTATTACTCCCATAAACATCGAATACAAATACATAAGTCCGATAACTAACACAACAAATATATACGGTATTAACTGCAAAAACATTACTAATCCATATATATTTGTAGCAGGATGTAACATTAGCAAAATCCACCTTTTCGGCAATTTAAAATCTAATACCGTTCCAAATAATCCCTTTAATGTAATCAATGATATTTTTCCAATCTTATTTATAGAAATTACACCTGTTTGTTCATCTATAACTTGCAACGCTAAAATTTGTTTTACGTCCTTTGCACCCCTTACCAAAGAACTCATTTGATTATTTTTTTCTACTTTCCCGTAAGCCAATAGTTCCGTTCCACTTCTATTCAATCTTTCATTATAAAATTCAGCCTCACTCGTATACGGCTGATCTCCTCTCTGCGCCGCTTCGTATCCTAATTCATCTATTTTATACTGTTCCCATTCTTTTAAAATATCGGCGTCTAATGTCTTTACTGTTTTTCTCATTAATTCTTCTACTTTTTTATCTGCTTCCGCGTCGTCATCCGGTATCGGAACCCATACTTCCCCCCCAGTGTCAACTGTCAAAACATACCTTGCTTTTACATAATCAGGAGAAGCTATATTAACTATATACGCCTTAAATTTAGCTTCTTTATCCGCAGTATCAAATATATTTTCAAACGGCATATATAACGCGGCTCCATAAGCAAGTTCACTCGTTACCCTTAATATTCCTTTCATTATTTTTGGAAAAAATGCCAACAATATCATACAAGTCATTACAGATAAAAATATTTGAACAAAAAATTTACTTACTTCCGTACCGCCGAACATTAATTTTATACAGCCTATTCCAAGCGATAACGCAAGACATATCATTGCTATTACTTTCACTTTTAATATAAAATATAAATAAAAATTATCAAAATATGTTAATATTTTAAACATCGCTCCATCAAACCAATCCCTGTCAAGAGTTTCCTTAGTTGAAAATATTGAATCCATTCTCAAAAGATCAATTCGCCTTTGCGTTTCCGCTTTTAATCCGCTTCTCGCTTCACTCGGTAAACCTAATACCGACTGTGCATAAGCTGAAAATGTAATCGCAAATAAAAATATTAAAAATATAATTTTTCTTTTCAAAGTATTTTCCTGTTTTTAATTTTTTATCATTATTCTTTTAAATTCGGTAACTGCACATTTTGATCTTTTTCTAATGATTTTACTCTTATTCCAACCGCCGCCTTATCATCAACAGTTTCCATTAATTCTACAAATCCATCCGTAAAATATAAACCTTGATCTGCATTTGCAAATTTAGCGTCCTGTACGGTTGTATTAATTTGTAGCCATCTTGAATAAAACGAATCAGCTAATTCCTTCATTATTTTTTCCTGCCTGTCAAGCTTCCCTGCTATCTTCCCCATTACTCCCAGCATAGCCGCACTCTTTACATTCTGGCTTTCATCATTATTTGCACCAACTATTATCGTTTCTAACATTTCTTGATCTCTTTTTTGTCTCGCGTCTATTTCTAATAATTCAGCTTTTGTCTTTGCTCCAAAATTTTTTATTCCTTCGCCTAAATAATTATATTTTAAATAATTTCCCGGGGACATTCCGTATTTTGCATGAAATAGTGCCTTTTCTTGAGGCGTTCTTGTCTGCCAAGGATCAAAAAATAAAAATTTTCCTGTTTCCAATACACCGTTTATCTGCTGTTTCGGATTAAACATATCAGCTATTGAAAAACTGAAATTTCCTAACTTCATATTTTTATTATTCATCGTATATTCTATCTTATTTAAATATTCCATCTGGCTATTCGCTTCCGACATTATTGTACCCCATGAACCAAGCGGATCTTTAGCGTCAAGATTACTGAAATCCGGCATACGGTAATTTTTTATCGTCTGCTCCATTTGCTTATATGAATTTTCCAGCTGTTGAAGAGTCGCTACATATTGATCCTGCAATTGATACAGATTTTCCAAAAAAGCTATTATCGCCGTTATATCTATAACAGGAGTACCCTGCGCAAATACATTTCCGCATAATAATACCATCAATAATATAAATATTATTTTTTTCATAAAAAACCTTCTTTAAAAATAATTTTTATTATTATTAATCTAATTATTATTAAATATTATTCTTTGCCTTATTATTAAATATTCTATTTTTTCTATCTTTCTTTCAATATTCTTTCTCATATTATACAAATTCCTCATATAATAATCAATATCTATCCCGTCTAAATTTAAATTACCTAATATTTCTTCATCCTTAGCCATTTCCGCTTTCATTACAGCTAAAAATCTGCCTATTTCATCTATTTTTTTACTTAAATTCCCTATATTTTCCCTATAATCCTGCTTCATCCCTTGGATAACCCAGCAAATCCTCTGCGCCGAACCCCTTGTAGCAAGCCGGACATCGTTAAGATTACACTGCCTTCTTAACCCCTTATGCTCTAACTGCCCGAATTCCTCGTCATTGTATATCTCTTTTGTAATATCCTTTAAAGTATATACATTATATTCCAATGTTATGCTCTTTGAATTATTGATTTTTGATATACCGTTTTTATAATAATATAACCTTCTTTCATAATAGGTAATTGTTTTTATTATATTTTCTGTTATGTCAGAATCGTTTTTAACTTTTTTGATTAATATACCCGTTAATTCTATGCCGTCGTTAATTTCATTTTCTATATTATTTAAGTCATTGGCTATCTCAACTATATTCTTATAATATTCCTTCATAGTATAAAATTCTTCTATTTTCGGCTCCGGCTGGAAATAGAACTCCCTTTCCTGCGCATGAATATTATTAACTATACCTGCCGCTATTAAAACTACTATTATTTTTTTCATCTTCCTAAATCTCCCTTATTTTCATTTATATTTTTACCTTTTTTCTTCTCATACTCTTTTTTAATTCTTTTCTGGTTTTCGCTTGAATCATTTTCTATCTCTTTTTCAATTAAATTAACAAGCATACCGCTTTTAAATATCATTTCTTTTTCAAGTCTATACATCCTCTTTGTTACATATTCCTTAATATCCTGCTTATCTATATCTTTAAAATCTTTTTCATTATATATCCTTACACCGTTTGAATCGTCATACTGGTAAAATATTGTAAGATTTTTATTTCCGTTATCCCTTATCGCTATTCTTATATTTATTTTATTATTAACACCGTTACTTAAAATATTAAAATACTGCTCGTCATTATTGAATCTTGATTTTATCCACTCTTCCACTCTTATATTATTATCATAAAAATATTTTTCTTTTCCGGTTCTTGTTTCCTGGTTATAATCCATCATAAATCTTCTAAATTGTAACTCTGTCAAAAATCTGTCAAATATCCATATCTGCTTGTAATATTCATTTTCTCCCTTGCTGTCTTTTTGTTCATAAAAAAACAGTTTTTTATCCTGTCTTTGATTTTCTGCCGCCATTATCATTTCCGTATTTTTTGTAAACTCATGTAATTTGTATCTTTTTATTTCCTTAAATCTATTTCCAAATTCCTCTTCAAAACCTTTATTTTTTAATTCTATATAACCTCTGCAATCATCTAAATAATCCATTTTTACTTCCTCCTTTAGTAATTTTTATTATCTAACTATTAGCTTTTCTCCAAATTTTTCTATAAATATTTTCTCTACTTCCTTCATATACATTCCTATTAAAAAACTCACTATATTATCAAAGTTTTCAAAATTTTTTTTACTTATAATAATATTCAAATTCATATCTTCTAAACAAGACATAATAATATTTTTATCATAATCCGATATTGAATCAAGTTTTTTCTCAAAAATACTTAATCGAAGTAACTCTGAAAATATATCATCTAAATTTTTACTTATATTCTTTAGATATACTCCAATTACTTCTTTTATAATCTCATTTTCATTTTCAATTCTTTTTTTAATTTCTTCATACTCTTCCTGTTTCACATTTTACTCCCTTTTTATGCAATTTCTTATTATTACTTATATCTTTTTGTATTTCATTTTTTATTATTCCTTTCTTTAAAAGAAAATCTAAAAATTGATAAACAAACACTTCCGCATTTTCTTTTTCAAAATCTTTTAAAAATACACAGTTATATAATTTGTCTTTTCTCTCAAATTCCAATATAAAAACATCAGCTTTATTTAATTCCGAAATCATATATTTTCTCGCTTTTTTGTTTAAAAACGGTATATCAATATACTGCATATTACTTATATCTTCCGTCTGACCTATCTTAATTCTTTCATTCGTATAACTCTCGCATTTCATCTCCAGTACATCTTCTAAACCGCGATATTTTCCTTTTATTCTGATAACACAATGTAAATAATCAGCAACAACTTTTCTATCCCGCCGATTTATATCTATTTTTTCATACGTTCTTCCTACCTCGCCTACCGAATCATCTATAATATCTTTTGCCTCTTCATACGTTCTCCCTATGTTTTTAAAAATATTTTTTTTAATCCCATATATTCCATCCTTATTCCTTATTCTAAATTCCGCATTTTTCCAGCCCGTTTCTTTGTTCAGGTAAATTCCAAATTTAAATACATCTTCCCCAAAATTATATTCTTTTTCCTGTAATTCCTTGTTTATCCCTAACGAATCATCTTCTTGTATAATTTTGCTTTTCCACTCGTTTCTTTCCATCATTTTTCTTATTCTCCTTATTTTTAATTTCATATTGAAAATATTTTAACAATGCTATGTCCGGCTTCATTGTCCTTCTTGTTAAAACATCATCTATAAATTTTGCCATATATGGCAAATCCCTTAAGCTCCTTATCGTTTCTTTGTTTTTTCCAAGTCCCAACTTGCTTACATAATTTTTTTCATACTCATTTACATAATCTTTTAACCTTTCCGCTAATTTAATATCCGCTTTAAAATTCTTTCCTTTTTTAACTGATTCCATATATTCCACTACCCCTGGAATATTATTTATAAACCACTTTATCTACCGCCACATTTGAAAGATAATGCTTGTATTTTTTCCCCTGCATATCAAGTATTTCCTGCGCAAAACCTCTCCCCTCTCCTTTTGCTCTTTTTTCCAGTAAATATTTACAATAATCACCCCATCTAATTTTATCTCCCTCTTCATCCGTTATTATATCGTCCTGCTGTCTCATTAATCCTAAAAATATCGGTCCCGCGTCTATTCTGAACAACCTCGTCCCCATCGTGCTTTTAAAATAATAATCCTTCTTCTTTCTTGATAATGACAACAAATTAATTTCATCAGACGTAAGCCCAAATCTCTCATAAGAATCAGCATTATTAAAAGATTCAGGATCAGCTAAATATATCTTTGTCGGACAGTTCTGTATCAATGTTGAAACAATTTCACTCTTTGCAGCGTCCGCTACTTCCTGCGTAGCAAATACACAAAATACATGTTTTTTCCTTAATTCCTTCAACCACTGCCTCATTCTTTTTCTAAAAACTTCATGATCTAAAAATCTCCACGCTTCATCCACAATTAATAACGTCATTTGCCCCCTAAATCTTTTTTCAAGCCAATGAAATAAAAACATCAGCGCAGGAGCTACTACCTTATCCTTATATTCCATTAATTCACTCATTTCAAATAATACCCATCTCGAATCATTTATCTTCGTCTCTTCCCCGTCAAATATATGCCCGTACGGCCCCTCCAGCGTATAAGGATGCAACGCTTCATCAATTGTCTTCTCTCCCGTTATATCATCCTTATAAAGACATGTCTGCCTGAATGTCGTTAATGTTCTTTTTGCTTTCTCCATCTGGCTCATGTGTTCAATAGTCGTTCTTATTCTTATTAATAATTGCGGCTTTACATTTACTCCCTGGACTTCTAATAATGTTTCTATAAAATCTACAGCCCACGTCCTATCTGATTCTGTTTCTAAATCTCCCAGCGGCTGAAAACACTCTTCTATAGCCGCAGGATCAACGTATTCCCCGCCTACAGCCAATGTCATCGTTAATGCGCTCGCTCCCTTATCAATAATAAAAACATTAGCAAATGGATATTTTAAATAACTTATGCTTAATAACCCCAGCAATGTCGATTTTCCCGCTCCAGTCGGTCCGAATACTAACGTATGACCCACATCGCCGTCATTTAAATTAAGAAAAAAAGGCGTCCCCGAATCCGTTGAACATGTTACCAGCGGCTTATCTATTCCGCATATCTCATTTGTAAATTTATTTTGTATCATACCGCCCCATACCGCGCTTAACGGCAATACATGTGCATAATTTGCACTCATTACCAACGGTCTTCTTATGTTTCTGTAAACATCTCCTGCTACCATTCCCAAAAATGCCTGTTGCGAGTTATGCGTTTCCTCTTTGCATGTAAATCCGCAACTTTCTATTATCTTTCTTATTTCCATCATTTTATTCATTGCTCTTTCATAATCTTTATCCCATACCATAACACATGAATTGTAATATCCTAACCCTACAACATCAGTCATTACCTCCTTCATCGCTTCTTCCGTGTCCCTTTTTAATTCTCCCGCTCCTACGTTCTCTTTTTGCAATTCCACGTTTAAAGCTACCTCTGCCATTAACTGTTTTGCGTTCTTTCTCGCTCCCTGGTGTTTTCCCTGCCATTTATCCAGTTCTTTCATTGCCTCTTCTTTCTCAAGGGGAAAAAATCTGCTTACCCAGCGGTATTCTATATAACATTTATTTAAATGATGTAAAATCGTAGGATATGTTTCCATCGGAAAATCATTAATACATAATATCGGTATATAATAATCTCCTAACTTTGATGTTATTCCAGTACTGAAAGACATATCTGTAATAAAAGTATCCAAAAATAAAAAATGATCAGGTAATACCATATTTATTTTATTTAAAGACACCGTTGAATGTAAATATTGTACTGTTTCCCAGCATGTCAAAGGTCTAATCAATAATTTATTCTGCAGTACATTAGTCAGCCTTGTCGTCTCTTTAACAAAATTCTCTATTAAATCTTCCTGCCTTTTTTCATACTCTATATTCGTAAAAAACATTTTTACCGCTTTTTCCTTCAATTCGCCTTCCGGCTTAAATACAAATGTCATATAATATAAAGAATCATAATGTTCACCGAATTTTTGAAAACCTCTCTTTCTTTCCTGCTCTACTAAATATCCCGCCAAAACATTAAAATCACTTTCAGGATAATCCCTCGTGCTGTACCTCTGTGCTTCAACAGACACCATCCAGCCGTCACCCAGCCTTTTTATCGCCTCGTTTAAATATACATATACCGAATTAATATAATTCGCAGAATAACTTTCTAAATCATTTCCACGGAATCCGAAAGTCTGCTGTATACAGCCGTCCTTATGTATTACTATACATTCTTCCAGTTTTATAACGCCGCCCGTATCTGCTTCTCTTTTTATGTAATACGACCAGGGTAACACGCTTGTTAATTCAGGTACTTTTGTTTTACCTTCATTTCTATTAAAAATATTATTTAATATTCTCATTTCACTTCCTTATCTTTTTTAAAATTATTATTAAATATTAATTATCTTTTATTTTCATTTCTTTCCTTCTCATATTTCTTATGTTTCTCGTTTTGTTCCTTTACCCAATTCTTATATCCTTCCAAAAAATTATCTTTTGATTTTGCGTTAAAGTTTTTCGGAAAATCCCATATTTCCTTATACCAAACCCCCCTATCATTCCCCCTTTCTGTAGCCGAATGTACCAGCTCAAGCCTGAACATTTTTCTATTTTTATTGTCTATAAATGTTACCTTTTCACAACCGCCGCCCATTGTTTCCGTACTTAATACTTTCTTTACATTTTCCTGTAATCTTTCTTCCATTCCCCTGTAAACAACATCATAGTTAACACAATCCATTTTTTCATACTTATCCCCCAGACTTCTTATTTCCTTAAATTTTTCACTCATCTTTTCATTATAATACTCATGTAAATCATCTACTTTTTCATTTTTATCTCTTACTATCACCGATTCCAGCGCTTTTTCCGTTACGCTTAACGCCTTTTGTACATCCCCATTAAAATTCGCGCTTTCCAAATATGTTTTTCCGTTTACCAACGCACTCAATTTTACCGTTATACTCGATACGGGCGGTTTCTCGTTCGGATACTGCCATACCGCCGCTTTCATCTCTAAATCATTTTCAAGTTTTATATGCGCTTCTCTTATCTCTACTTCTCTCTTTACCCATTCTATTTTTATTCCTTTTTCATTTTTATTCATAATGCTTTCCCCACTCTTTTCTTTTTGTTTCTCAATATTATTTCCCGTATTATCATTTTCCAATATTTCTTTTAACTTAAAAAAATCATTAATTAATTTATTTTCAATTGCCATATCTACCCCCATCTATCTCCCGTTATCATTGCTTTTTTCTGTACTTTTTTTAAATTATTACTTTTTCTCATTTTTTTCCCCTTTCTTTTATTTCCTGTATCTTATCGCTTAACATATCCAAAAATATAAAATACCCAGCCTGTAACGCCTCTTCCCTTTCTTTTATCTCATAGCTTTTCTTTATTTTTCCATCAACTTTTATATACCACTGCGCAAAATGATTATAACCCTCGTGAGAACGTACCACGGCTATACCCGTATATTTGTTTAAATAAAAAAGAGTAAACATTCCGTTTCTTTCCTGCATATAACGAAGATTATCTTTTATTTCTTTTGAGATGTTATCCATATTAATTACTTTTTTTAATTTATTTTTTATTATTTAACAAAATTATTATTTATCTACAGTTTTCAATGTTTCCTTCTCTTGCCTTCCGGTGGTTTTTTAAAATATTAAATTCTTTATTCTCCTCTTCTTTTCTTTCTCCACTTCTTTTTTCTCTTTCGTAAGCCTTGTATTCTTTTAAGAGTTTATTTGCGTCCAAACTTCCAAAATTTCTATCAAAAATATATAACATATTCTTACCGCTCTCTTTATCATATATATCCAAGCAGTATTCTAATGTATTTCCCCCTTTTCCAATTTTTAGCTTTTTTCCCAAATATTCCACTCCTTCATCATCCTTTATAAATATATTCTCTTTACTGTCTATAAACATTACTTTATTATCTTTATCATTAACATATTCAGCAGTACTAACTTTTTTTAACAGATTTAATTCCTGCCTAAGCTCATTATCATTTGTTTTATTTATTACATCATTAGCATATATTACTTTTTTTTCTTCTTTTAACTTTTTTATTACATCTTCTATGTATTTTTCCGATTCGTAAACATTTTTCTCTATTACAATATAATCATTTATTTTAATTTCAAACCTTAATCTCTCGTAATCTGACTTTATTCTTATTAACGTATTTTTATCATCAAGTTGTTTCATCTTAATCAGCATTTCATATCCATTATCAAATCCGGTCATCTTGCTTAATTCTATATATTTTTCTCTCTGATTTATAAACCTATATTCCTGCCCTGTAATTCCTAATTTTTTTCTGTTTTCACCCCTTACCTCATCTCTCTTTTTTTCAAAATATTCAGCAACATCATCTATATCCCTTAATAACTCTAATTCTTCAACAGATTTTTCCAATATTTTTCTCACATCATCACTGCTCATTGGGTATACAAAATCTTTAAATATAACACTATTACCGCTTTCTGAACTTATTAAAATACCGCAATTATCTAAATTATTTTGAAAAGTTACATTTATTCCTATCCCTAATCCATTTTTTCCCCTAAAATCTGAAATTGATTCATCATCTTTTCCTGTCTCTTGAAATAACCCAGCGTCATTTAATAAACCTTTTAACAATGCCCAATTTTTTTCTTCTGACATTTTTTCTCATCGTTTTTAAAATTATTTATTATTAATCTATATTTTATTATTACAGTATTATACTGCAATTTCACATCCTTGTCAATAACGGCACATATTTTATGTCTTTCTCCTTTGTTAATACAGGGCTTCTATAGAACAATATCCCCTTTTCCCTCCGTTTTCCATCGTCTATCACTTTATATCTTAAATTCTCATAATACTCTTTCCTTATCTTTTCTAAAGATTCCAATATCCTTGAATATTTCATATTTTCATTTTTTTCACCTTCCGTACCGAATTGTTCTATAAATTTATCTTTCGGTATAAATATCTCCTCTTCCTTCCAGTTCTTATAATTCTTATAAACAAGCCAAACATACAAATCCTGCATCATTGCCCCCTGTATATCGCTGTATACCGTAAAATCTACAGGAACCGCATTTTTCCTTACCATATCTACAAATTCACTCATTAATGTCAATTCTATTAATACCGATTCCCCTCTCCTGCTTTCCGCTCTTATTAAATCTAATTTTTCCAATTTACTTATAAAAGGTACGTTTGTTATACTGTAATAACTAACCTTCGACCCTTTTTCCCCGTATCCCCTTAATTCTTTAAAATCATCTTTATTAAATAAAAGCGTCTGCCCGTCAAATTCCTTTTTCATTTCAATCTCAAAATTCATTATACAGCCGGAATACTTTTTAAGCATATCCAGCACTTTATCACTCTCCACGATCGTTTTCATCCCAATTGATCTTTGCAAATCTCTTATGCTTTTAAAATTTAATTTTATTTTATCTTCATCATAATTTTTTCTGTAAACCGCTTCAGTTGTAAACAGCATTAACAAATCACGAGCTATTTTACCGCCAGGAATCCCGTAAGCCCCCGTCAGCTTTAACTTAAAATTATTAATTCTTTTTTCATAACCTTTTTCCCCTTCCTTTATGCTCCGAACAGGCAAAGGGCAAATTATAAAACAAGAAGGAATAAAACTTCTTATCCTTCTTTCCAACCCCCCGTCTTTGAAAATATATTCCCGACCTTCCTGAAACGCTAATTCCCCCATAAAGCCCCCCCCCGTCATCCCTATTATTATACCATAACCTTTCATTATTTCAACCCTTTTTTTCACAAAATTTACCTATTTTACAAGCTTTTTCATCATGTTTCCGTAATCTACCGTTAATTTTATTCTTTTTGACATTACCATATCTACTAATTTCTGCCCAACTTCCTTCTCTTTCTCCAAGTCTTCTACCGCACTGTTATTTAAAACATTAAATTTCTTTCTCATTGCTACTTCCCTTATCAGCCCCTCGTATTTCAACAATCTCGCTTTATACTTAATTTTTTCCCTCAAAAAATCCGCAACTACCCTTTTCTGCAGTATTACCTTCTTTTCAATGTCTTTCTCTTTTTTTTCTATATCTTCCCTTACTTTTTCCGCTTCAACAGATAAAACTGTATTTAATCCCGATCTTTCTTTTATTATCCCTAAAATTTCCTTGAAAAATATAAAATCTTCATTAATAAGCCTGTAAGCTTCACTTATTTCTCCCTCTTTCTCGCAATAACTAAATAATAAATTTGTTATCTTATTCGCTTCATCCTCTTCTTCTTTTTTAAAATCTTCCTTAAACATATTCCTAAGTATTTCTTCCCTTTTCTTCGTTACATCTTCCTGCTTTTTAAATACTTTTTCATAAAATTTTTTTTCCACAACACCTTCTTCCATTTTTTCTTGTTTCATTATTATTCTCCTTATTATTATTTATCAGACTGCCCAAAAGACAGCCTGATATTTTAACCGTTTGCTACTCCGCCGGATCTACTTCTTTTCTTACCGTGGTAAATATCCGTTCCAAATTCTCTCCTTCCAGCTTGAAATTACAGGTATATTCCTTGCCATCCTTATTAAAACATACCACATTTTCAATTTCTTTTCCTGCCAGTAAATCTTCTGCATTTTCCTTCGTAAACTCCGCTCCGGCTGTTTTTCTGTAAAAAAGAAAATCGCAGGATTGGTCTTTAACCCCTTCGCAGAAAAACGACTTCTTACCTATATATACATTTTTTCCGCATTTAGGGCATTCCCCCAAAGGTTCCTGCTTCTCACCGCTGTCTTCATAAGACGGTACGATTTCTTTCAAATCCTCATCGTAAACCATCCTGAATTTTGTACCATTTCCTTTACTGTTTACGCCTTCCAAAATAGGAGTCTCTAATTTTTTACTCGCAAATAAATCTCTTACTTTGTCGCCGTCAAAAACATTGCCCATAATTAATTTTGCAATATGGACCTTGCAACCTTTCCCCCCGTTTTCTACCTTTTTACTGTTTAAACAATAAAAATTCTTCTCTCCTTCTACGATGTCTCCGCCGCAAGCCGGACACTTCCCGAAACTCTTAACTCTTGTCACTACTTTCATACTTTACTCCTGTACTTTTTTTTAAACTGTATTACAACGTAATACTTTTCTTAAATTTTTTCTATACCCACCTAATACTATCTTTTTCTGTGTAAATAGAGTAATTACCTTATACTATCAATACCATCACCCACTTTTCTTACAATTGGAAAAGCTGTTTTGTTTAACATATTCATAATTATCCTCCTTTTATTTTATCTATTATCTTCTTACCTTTTTATCTTCTCTATAATGCTTTTAAACACTATTCTTTCTTTTATATTCTCTTCCATTTTCTTCTTCTTATACCAATTTTTATATCTTTCCCTTATGATTCTTTTATTTTTCATACCATATTCTTTCATGTATTTACAAATCTTATCTTTATTCTTTTCATAATAATCCCTGCCGTATTTTTGCTTCTTTTTTATATTTTTTTTATAATACGCTTTCTGTGCCTCTATATCACACTCTTTACAACGGCTTGATTTCCCATCCCCGCGGGCTCTTGCATTATAAAATAAATCCACTTTCTTTGTCTTACCGCATGTTGGACAAAACTTTTTTCCTTTAATTACCATTTAGATTACCTTTCTCTTTTTATAATTTTTGTTTTTTTTATTAATTCCTTTTTTCTCTCCCCTTTTCTTCTTACAATATTTTCTTTGATATTCTCTTACTTTTTCTTTATTTGCCTTATAATATTTTTTCATATACTCCTTTTGATATTTATTCAATCTTTCTTTATTCCTCTTCCGATAATTTTTATAATACTCACTTACTTTATCTTTATTCTCTTCTTTATATTTTCTTACTTCTTCCCTAAAACATTTTTTACAATAACATCTATAACCGTCAACACTATTTTTTTCTTTATAAAACATATTTACAGGATATGTCTTTTTACAAATCTTACAATACTTTTTTCCTTTTTTTATCACGCTATGCCTCCTTGCTTTTCATCCATACATCTTTCAGCTTCATCTATCAATATTAATAAATAATTTTTCATATTTGACGCTTTAAAATATATTTTTATAATTTCCGTAGCTCTTTCTAATATCTTTTTTTTATTCCCGCTTTTAAAAAATATTCCTTCTTCTTCCGTAAAATACGCATACCAGTCAGGCTTGCAAAATACTTCCCCCCCTTCAAGCAGCTTAAGCCTTTTTTTAATCTGCCCTGTTATATTCCCGCCTGTAATTTCTCCTTTATATTTCATATAATTAATTTCTTCCACTAACGGATAAATATCATGTAACAATTCCATTATCGAAAACATCGCTAATAACTGCGCTTTCGCTTCAATATCTCTCTCTTTCTTATTCATAGGGTTTAAACTAAATAAACCAAATTGCCTGTGCAATATTCCTAAACGAAGTATGCTATAAACCATTTCAAAGCTAGGATTAATTATCTTAAATTCTCCCTTCTCCACGTTCTTTTCTACATCTTCTCCGCTTGCCTTTTCGCTTTCTTCATTTAATAATTCCATACCCTTCTCCTTTTTTAATAATATATTTTTTGCTTCTTCTATCATCTATCATCTTCCTTAAAACATATTTTATCTCTTCTATATTTGTACTTTTTAAATATCTTCTCTTTTTTCGTCAAACATATTATCCAGCCCTCTCGCTTGTTTTTTTTAATTTTGTATTAATCTGTACTTCTCCGCTTTTATTAAGTTTAATCTCATATTCCATATTTCCTTTTCTCTTCTTTTTTAAAACCTTTCCCTCAAAAAGCAGTTTCATATCTTTTTTTTCCAATATTATACCGCCCACATTCTTATATATCATATATTTACATTTTCTCTCTCTTTTATAATCTTCGCAGTAATATGTCTTTTTATCCTCATATACATTCTTTTTGCACATCGGGCATTTTCCTATCACTTCCCTTAAATCTTCCAGCCTTCCCTCTTCTATTTCTTTTTTGAAATAATTAACAGTTTCTTTTACTACTTCTTTCGTTTTCCTTAGTAATTCCTCGCTTCCTGATTTTCCTAGAATTTCCCACTGCGTTGTCTCTTTAGCCGATATATTGCTTTTTATAATTTCACAATTTTCTATAAGCTTAAGAAGTTTCTGCCCCTTGCTTGTTACCTTTAAATCCTTTCTTCCCTCAATTAAATTATTAAGCTCCAACCCCTCTATATGCGCCGCTCTTGTCGCTTCCGTTCCTAGTCCTATTAGTAATTTTCCTTCTTCTTCATCTTTAGGATTCCTCATAAATGAAATTATCGAAGAATAATTATGCAGTCTCGGCGGCTTCGTTTTGTTTATTCTAATATTATAACCGTTTATTACTTTTATAACGCCGCTTCTTGCCATCCTTAAACATTTTATTTCCTCGCTTTCCTCTTCATCTTCCCTGCCGTTCTTCTCATAACTTTTCCATCCTCTTATTATTTCCATATTATAATTACCTATAAATACATATCCTGCCATCTTGCAAATTATCTTTATTTTCTCTTTTTCATAATTTAACATCCCCTGCATTAAAAAACGCAGCTGTATTAATCTCCATACCTTATATTCGTCCGTATCTTCCTCTTTTAAATATTTTACAGGTACCAGTCCGTGATGATCATCTAATTTCTCATCATTAAACAATCTCTTGTTTTTTAAAGTATATTTATCTTTATTTACAAACCTGCCTATTATCTTTTCGTTTTCTAACTGTATCTCCAGCCATTCCTGCGCCTTTTTCTCATTTCCTTCTCCCAGCACCCTTGACGGCGTTCTCGGATATGTTATCGCCCCTCTCTTCTCATACAGCTCCTGCATTAATCCCAATGTTTTAGCAGGACTGAATTTATATAACTTAAAACAATCCTTAAATAATTCGCTTGTACTGTATAAATAAGGCGGTTCCTCAACTTCCCTCTCTCTTTTCACGTTTTCTATAAATACAGATTTTACCTTCTTTGCTCTTATCTCTTCCGAAACTTTTCTTACATATTCAGAATTTTCATCAAATATCTTTTCTTCCTTTGTCTCATAATTCGGTTTAACAAGATAAGCCTTTAAATCATCTTCCATACTTATTTCCAATTCTACATATTTTTTTTCTTTAAAATCCTTTATCTCTCTTTCCCTTCTATATATTTCATATAATACAGCCGTTTGCACCCTTCCGAAATTTAATACTTCTTTCCCCCTGAAACCTTCCTGCGCCTGCAATACAAGCGTAAATAATACCGTAAGATTTATACCGTAAATCCAATCGCACTTTTTCCATAATAAACCTTCCCTCGCTAAATCATCGTAATATTCCAGTTTCTTTCTGTCTTCTATCCCCTTCAATACAACACTCTTTTCCGCTGTCGATTCCGATGACCAGAAACGGCTCATTTTTTTATATTCATCTGCAGAAGCATAACTTAAAACCAGCCTGGCTATTACTTCCCCTTCTCTCCCTGCGTCCGTAGCAACCATTATCTCTTCATTTTTTCCCATCGCCTCCTGTATTAAACTTCTTACCTTTTCCAGCACCCTCGCCGTTTTCTCTATTACCTGGTATTTAAAATTTTCAGGAATTACCGGAAGATACTCTATTTTCCAGTTCCTCATCCTAATATCATATTTATACGCTTCCCACATTGATAATAAATGACCAACACAATGAGTTATTTTATACTGATTATCCTTCGTCCTAAACTCAAACGGAACCGTCGAAACAGCCCCAAGAGCGTCTGCGAAATTTCTCGCTACAGACGGTTTTTCAGTTATTATCAGCAATTTTATATATCCCCTTCCAAATAACCACTTAATATTTCATTATAAGGCTTTCCCTCGCTCCCATAAAATATGTAATATAAATTCTCATCTACTTCTATCTTCTTTTCTATTATTTCTCCTTTAACAAATTTTATTTCTCCCGATTCTATCGTTGCCGCCAATACCAGATAATATCTTATCTTCCCCGTATGCCTTCCTATATCCAATTCCGCTCTTACTTCCTTTACTATTCCCCTCTCCGTTATTATTTCATTTACTCTTAAATAATATTTAAACGCAAACAACACAATGATTATTACAATAAGTCCCAAAATTACGCCGCTTATTTCAGCCCAACACGTCCCTAATGCTTTTAATATTACTTTCACTTTTTTCACTTTTTCTTTTCTCCTTTTTTCTTTAACTTAATTAACCGCTTTTCGGTTAATACGTTCCCCTTATAGATTAATCCGCTTTCCGCTTTCAATATCAGTCTCTCCTCTCACTGTTTATCTCTTCCAAATATTGTTTTTAAATTTTTGTCCTGATTATATTTATTAATTCCCAATATTTCTTTCTGAAACTCCTTATAATTCATTCCTATATAATTCTTCGCCGTTTCATATTTTTCCTTACTTACCATATATTCCCTTTCCACCACATAAATTTTTCCCAATCTAAATATCTTAAAAAAAAACACGCTTTTTCCTTCAGGAGCCAGTCTCGCCTCACACTTTATCGTATATATATCTTCTATCTGTGTTTTATCAATTTTATTTCTACCCATATATTCTATATACATATTTTCATTTTTATATTCTCTTAATTCTTTAATTACTTCCACTGTTTTTATTTCCAATTCATTCCCAAAATATTCCATTATAAAAAAAACTACCGCCAGAAAAAATAATATTATCCCACACAATCCCAGTAAATATTTCAAAATATTTTTCGTTTCTTCTTTCATATTTTTTATTCCTCCTCCTGCACATATTTTAATAGTATTTCCCTGACTGGTTTATCCTTATTCTCCAAATATATATGATATAATTCTTCCCCTATTTTAAATTCCCCTTGTTTTTTTTCTCCGTTTTCTTTTATCAAATATAAATTAACGTAATATTCATTTATTATTTCACCTTCCTTATTTACTTTTAATATTTCCCTTGTCTCTCCTATCAAACCTTGTTCTTCTAATAACATTTTAGATGATGAATCATATATCTTTATTATTACGCAAACTAACATAATAATTATTAATGACACTATTAAACAATCCGCTATTTTCATCTCAACACATCCTTATATTTATGATTTATTCTTATTTAAAACCCTTACTCTTCCCAAAAAATACTCAAGAGCTTTTTGATTAGACAATGGGTCCCCGTCCAAAAAACATAAATGCTTTCTTAAAAAAGATATTCCATCAGGAAATTTTTCTATCAATTTAACATATTCCTTTAAAAACAAACCAAGCCCGTCAGAAAGCCAGTATTCCTCTCCATTTTGAACTAACACTATTAACCCCGCTATTAAAAATATTATTTTATTACCTCTTTTTTTTCTCTTGTTATATTACATATAACAATATACCTGTCCTGGTACTCCGTTATCTTGTAATCCCCGTCGCCTGATATACTGTATAAAATATAATGCTCCTTGTTATCCAGTATTCCCGCTCCTTTAACCCAGATGTCACTTAATTCAAAACCGCTTTTTTTTACAATCTTAACTATTTTTTTTGCCTTCTTATCCATTTTTCAATATTACCCTTACTCCCAAAATTTCATTATTTTTACTGCTGGTCCCGTAAAACGACAGCCTTTTTCCTATTACCCCTATTTTCTTTAATTTAACATTTCCTATAATTTCCCCTTTACCGTTTTTTATCTGCGCTTGTAAATATTCCCTGTCTTCCTTCTCTTTTTTCAATTTTTACCTCAAATAACAACATTAAATTTTTTAAATATTTCATAGGATTTATATACAACAACCCAAAAAAATAACACTATAAATACTATATTCCATATCGATAACAAAATTTTTAAATATTTTCCTTCCGCCTCTTTAACATTTTTATACTCCTTTACTTTAAATAAATTATTTATATACCTTCCTAAATACTTTTTAAATCCCTTTGCATTCTTTCTGTCAAATACTATTATTAAAAATACGATTATTCCCGCAAAAACCCAGTATATTAAAAACGCTTTTATCATATTCATATTTTTATTTTTTCAAACCTCAATTTTTTTAAATATTTATAAACTATTAATAATCCCTTTTCCAAAATATTTATCCCCGCTTTCTTCTCTTTCATTTCCAGCGCCGTTTCTTCCAAATATCTAGGCCTTAATCCTATTTCCCCTACCCACAGCTTTACCATCATTACAAACAATACAGCGCACGAAACTAAACATATTCCCGATACTAAAATTATTAAAACCATCCTTCTCTCTCTAAAATATTAAAATTATTCCCCTTCCGGCTTAATATCAATTATTTCAGCCGCTATAAGCATATTATTAAGCCAATCCTCTTCATCTTCATCGCATTCCATTTCACCGCCGCTTTCATCTATCAAAGTAATTGTTTTCACTCCGCTTGCATGAGACGCGTCCGGAAGCTTCTCATAAGCATTTTCGACCGCCGCCTCGATTACAGAAAACCCTCTGCAATTGCCGCCGACAGCTACCTCCATTGTTTTTCGGTATTCCCATTGTCCAAATGTCAACCGAACCGTTTGTACTGCCGTACACCCAGAAAATACTAAATTAGGATCATAATCCATCTTTTTTCTCCTGTTTATAATCTTTTTTCCACATATTATCCATAACAGAAACGGCGATATGAAGATCAACAATAAAGCTGAATACCGATTTTAATCTCGCTTCTCTTAAAACTATAAGCAATACTCCCCGGGCCGGCTTTCCCATTTCCCTCGCTTCATCTAAACAAGACCGGAAACAAATTACTCATCGCTATTCAGCCCCTCTACCGATTTAACCCAAAGCTTATAATCCTTCTCGCTCTCGCATATAAGCTTCAACTTATTAATAGCTTCCTTCATAACGATTTTTAACAGCACTTCCTGCGCCTCATCTATTGTTTTCATAACTCCGGCTTTTATTTCCTTATTTCTTATAAATAACCAGCCTTCATAACCCCCCTCTACTTCCTTAAGATAGGCTATATCCCCAAATCCTATTTTTCTTATATAAACTAATTCTTCCGTGTTATCTTTTTTAACCCAAATATCTTCATGGTATTTAAGCCACGCCATATAAGCTTCACTCAAAGCCCTGTTAAATAATTTCGCCAGCGCAATCTGCTCCGCAAAACAACGATTCGCCCTATAGCGTTCTTTTTCATCCCATTCGCATTTTGATACCCATTTTCCTTCGCCGCCGCCCTCAACCCTTATTATGGCTTTCATTATCTTTCCATTTAAAGTCCTTATAAGAGAATTGTTCTCTCTCTGCTCTACCATATAAGATATGTCTATATCTTTATATTTAATAAACGCTACATATGTGTTGTAACTTTTATAATTTCTTTTATATACATTTCCGCTGTTTTCTATTTCAAGTATATTTTCATATAATTCTTTATACTTCTGCGTATGCTCCGCACTGTTTCCGTATCCTTCCTCTTTTTTTCTCTGCTTTTCCATATCCTATTCCTGTTTTTAATTATTTTTTTAATTATTATTAAACTAATTATTATTCAATTATTTCTTTATATTTTTCCATTATTAATTCATATTCCTTCATTTCCTCTTTCATAAATTTCCAAAATAAATACTTATATAAAAATGTCATCCCCGCAGCTATAATCAAAACAAAAAATGTAATATTCACGCCAATATTTTTTGTAAATACATATATCAACATTATTAAAAATATGTCTAAAATTATTCCTACCGCTACCAGCATTGATATTAAATATTTCCCGGCTTTCATCTTCCCACCTTTACCCGATTATTTCTTTTTTCCATAACTCGAATTCCAACTCTTCTTTTAATATCCCAGTTTTTTCATATATCATCTCCCAAAGATATATTTTCTCCGCCCTTTTCTTTGCCTTTTCCCCCTTCTCAATTGGATTTATTATCTCCTTTCCATCTATTAAAACACTGTAACCGAAAAATACTCCGTCTTCCTTCTGCTCTGCCAATTCTATCTTTCTTCTTCCTATTTTTTTCTGCCAGCCGTTTTTTCTCTCTTCCCAAACGCTGTCCTTTATAGCTTCTATTTCCACCTTTACCATCACATATATATTCTCAAATAATAACCTTACCACCTCATTTTCAGCCTCCAGCCTTGCAGCGTATTCTTTCTCTTCTTTTAAACACGCTAACTTCCATGCTGTCTTTTTTTTCCAAACCAACGCTTTAACCACATTATTATTTACATATATTTTTGTGTAATCCTCGCTTCTAAATATTACTATATGTATCCAAGTGCCATCTATTGAATGGCGTTCTTCCTTGAACATATTATTTCCGCAAGGCTTCAAATTTATTTTTTTCTTTAAACCCATTTTATTATTCTTCCTTTGCCTGTTCCTTCTTTAAATTTTTTTCACTCCATATTTCTTCAACATCATAAAAACCACCCCTACACACTATTAACATAAATCCGCAAAAACCCAAATGCAACACAAAATATACTTTTAAATACAGTATAAAATATGAATTTTCCTCTCCTGCCGTATCCGGTGCAAACGCCAGAAACACCAATACTAATGCAGAAAATAATAATACCCCTGCCGCTACCCATGCTGCAGGTTTAATTTTGTAATAAAGTCCTCCTTTCTTATACCTTAATAGTTTCATTATTTCCTTCTTTTATAAATTTTCCCATTTCTATTCCTCTGCCTTTATTCTCTCTGCCTTCCCGCTTTCAAAATCATAAAAACCTCCTCTATTCATTAAAATCATTAACGCCCAAAAACCCAGAGATAATACAGAAATACGTCCCACATATAAAAAGTAAGCCTCCTTTCCATTCCATATAAATTGACCTATTATAACAAATACCACGCTTAATAAAAAAAATAATATTGCTACAATTACCCTGGGTTTCATTGCGTAAACTATTCCATCCTGCTCATGCATAAATACTTTCACTTCTTTTTCTCCTTTATATTTTCTTTTTCATACTTCTTTTCAAGTTTCTTTGAATCTACCCTTAACATTGACTCTTTAAAGTCCTTATCTTTACCATACAATACAATATCTACCAGTATGCCATTTAATACACTTATACACGATTCCTTATCCGCTTTAAAATCACCGTAATCATCCGTCGATAAATCCTTCTCCAATCTCCTTATTTCCATATCTTTACCATTTTTAACTATGATAAGATTAAATATCTCTTTATTCTTTTTATCTTCAAAATAAATAAGATTACTTAAAATTATCTTTTCTAATTTCCTTTCCCTGCCAGCTTTCGATAACTCGAAATCCCCTCTACCGCCAAGCTGTGTTATATACCCTCTCTCTTCTTTTCCCACCTTTCTACCCTCTCATTATAATTCGTATTTTTTGCTTTGTCTATAATTTTTAACATTTTTTGTCATTGTTTTTTTAAATTTTTTTATCCTTTTTCACCTTTTCATAAACTTCATCAGCGTTTTCACTATAATCCTTCCCTTTTCTTTTTCTATGGCTATCCTAACCGTTTCGGTAACAGAATCTATCGTTATAATACTAAAATATATACCCCCTCGGTATTCTATATCCCTTATAGAATCCAGTTTTAATACTTTAATACTTTCTCCTATTAAATGTTTCTGCCCGAATAATAACTTATTTCCCGTAACAACAAACGCCCAATTCCCTAAATTGTAAAACGGCAATCCTGTTTCTCCTTTCCCTTTTAAAGCTATAAAACTCATTTCTACTTCTTCATCAACATCAGCCTCTATCTTATCGGTTAAACAGCTTCTTTCTATTACTCTAAAATGTTCCCTTGACCAATTTTCAAACCAGCCCTTACCTATCGATTCTTCGTATAAATCATTTACCCTCATATCTTCCCCTCGCTTTTCTAACTATTTTCTTTCTTATTAAATCATTTTATTTTTAAACTTATTACATATTTTTCCAAATATAGAAATTCTATTTTCATAATTATGATCATATATCCACCACAATACCCCTATTACTGCCCCTTTAAATACAACCGGACTTAATACTGTTAAATCCTTTTTCATTTCCATTCTCCTTTCCTATACTTCAAAACATTTGAATAATTTATTATCCGTAATTTTTTACCGCCGCAAAACGGACATGATAATACTTTTTCCTTCATATTACCTTCCTTGAGTATTTATATTGTCCTTTGATTTTTTCTTTTTGAAAACAAGCGGAGCGGATTTTGTCCGCCCCGCCAGTCAGAACCGCAAGGCTTGATTTCCAGCTTGTACCGTTAATCCCCCCAGCGTATTCCCTCTTGTCTTTAATATAGGCCATTATTATTATCCTTGTCAATACTTATTATTCTTTTTTTTATGAAATAAACTTTAAACTTCCCTCTCCCTCTAAGCCATTCGTTCCCTTTGCTTTCAAAATCAACCTGAAACTTTTTTTCCGGCAATTCAAAAAGATTATTCCCTGGCAAATAGTTTTACTCATCAAAATAACCCATTAAACTACATAATAATTTCAGGTTGCCGCTTTAAAGGATTCATTCTCCCTTAAAACTTTTTTTTAAATCAAAACGGTATTTCTTTTTACAGTTTTAGGGGGGCTAATCCCTGTACCGCTAAAATACCGTTCCCTTCACAGCTTCACTTCACGTCTGAAACTGTTTTTTTAAATTAAAGCTGACTATTCCCAGCTTCAAGAACCCTCATTTTTTTTAAATTATCTTTTTTTACTGCTGTAATTTTCTTAGTAGACCACTCTCTACCCAAAGCCGTCTGTTTTGGTCTCTTGAAAAAATCGTTCCTGCCATCACCCCCTCTTTGCCTTTTTTTCTCATCATTAATTTTCTCCGGTTAAGGAGTATTTAAAAGTAATTTTATATTATAACTTTTCTAAATTTTTGTCAATAGATTTATCATGAATTTTTAACATTTTTTTTCTTTTACTTTCTTCTTCTTTTTTTTATTCTATAATAACATTTTTACTACACTTTTTCCCCTGTTTTCGGTGTAAATACGCGTATATTAGAAAGCTTTACTGTACATCTGCGGAAGGGGAAAAGCCTTTCCCCTAAGCCGCACTCCGTCGCGGCTTACCCCTTTCTACGGGGGACGCCCCCGTAACGCCCCCGATGTCCTCTTTATCCGGCTTTTCTTCCTATCCTTATAAAAAAAGCCGATTGCGGAAAAGTCCGCAACCAGCCAAAGGAAGAATTATAAGAGCGCAACCCTAACCAAAAAAGACCGCACCCAAAATCCGTTCTCTATTATTATTTTTAATGTATCTTTTGTCAATAGCCTTATCATATATTTTTAACATTTTTTTTCTTTTAATTCCTAAACCCCGTCCTTTTCCCTTTTTAACGCCGTATAAAAAAGCGCAATATATTTGTTATTATAAATCCCTTTTCCAGCTTTACCGAAATCTCTCCTGCGTATTCCCTCTTGACGCTCCGCTTCCTCAATACAATCCTGCCTTTTTAACTCTTTTGTATTACACACTACAATATATTTTAATCTTAATAAACTACAATTTTGCGCTCCGGCGTAAAATTTAAAATCTTAAAAAAATACAAAAAATTTTTCGGGTTTCTTTACAATTTCCACTGCCCGATGACAACCTTCTTTTGAATCTTAAAATACTACAAAAAGCGCAGTATATTTGTTATTATAAAAAACATATATTTTCTCCGCCTGAAAACAGGCTCCCATTCAAAAATATAAATATTCCGATTTACCTTGCAGTATTGACTTTTTTCCCTTCCAACTATTAATATTTTATTATGTGGTTTGCTAAATTTTTAATATTTTTTCTCCGACCGAAAAATATCGTCTGTATAATACTTCCGGCAATTTTTATTATCTCCTTCCAGCTTTATAAAAATATCAAATTAACCCTTATTATCTGCGCGGTGATGGCTGCCGTTTACCTTATAATACATCTATCCCAAAAACACGACGACGAATGGGAGCCCCACTACTCCCCTGCAGAAAAAAGATACAGAGAACTTCTTGCCATAGGCGCATGGGAAAACATTTTACCAGCCGGAAGATATTTTTATACCGTTGAAAAAGGCGTTGACCCTCTTACAGCCGAAGCCATGATTGCAAATGATATTAAACAATATGATAAATTTGTCAACAGAGACCGCAGTTAATTTTTTTTAAGCCGCCCTTAATCTTAACAAATCTTCCGACTTTTTAAGTTTCTCAAACACCTTTATCATTATCTGCCTTACCCTCTCACCGGATACTCCCAATTTTTTACCTATCTCCCTATATGTCATGCTTGTCATGCTTTTTTCCCCTATTCCGTACATCATATTCAACACTTTTATCTCTCTTTCATTTAATACTTTTTTCATTATATTTCTTATATTTTCAGCGTAATATTCTCTGATGAAATTATCCATCGGATCTACAGCCTTACTATCCCGTAAATTATCCTTTAATAATTTTCCATTTTCCTCATTATCATATACCATTTCTTCCAAACTGTTATTGCACTGGATTATATTCTTTAAATATTCCAGCTTCTTTTTACTTATTCCCATCTTTTCAGATATTATATTATCATCTTTTGTTTCACATTCAATTTCCCAAAATTCCTTTCTTCTTAAATTCTTTACCACGTTTTGCGGCAATCTTATCATCTTAGTTTCTTCATTTAAATAACGCATTATACCGTTATCTACACAAGTTAACGCAAATGTGGAAAAACGGACCCCTTTGCCCGGATCATACCTTTTAAACGCCGCTATTAAACATTCATTCGCCACCTGTAATAATTCTTCAAGTCCCGCCTTACTATTAATACATCTCGCCGCTTTACTATACGCCAGTCTTAAACATGACTCTACTAAACTGTTTCTTATTTTTATCAACTCATTTTCAGCTTCCGGCGTATTCTGCCCTCTTAATTCTTTTATCTTCTCCCTCATTGCCAGCTCTTCTTCCAGCGTTACTATTTTAATTTTACCTAAATCTTTAAAATAAATATCAATTAATGAGGATCCTTCTTTCTTAAATAATTTTTTCCCTCTCAAATGCTTATCTCTTTGCTCTTATCTTTCTTTTTTATATTATTTATAATCATCCTAAAATTTTTTTTCGGTTCTATATATTTATTCTTATTTTCCATTACTTTGCTTTTTCCCAGACACCCGCTTGTTTTACTTATTTTTAAAACATCCAATATATAATTATCTTCTTTTTCAGCGTAATTTTTATAATCATTTTCATTATTTACCACAAACACTACTGCTTTACCGCCTATTCTTTTCATATAATTTTCTATTCTCTTGGAATTTTCAAAATTACCTTCTACACATGATATTATTTTTTTTTCCCCGTCCAATATTACCATTAACCTTTTATCTTTATTTTTTTTCATTTCATCAGAAAACATTTCCACTATAACAGCCGGATTATTTACCGTACTTTGATAAAATTTTTTGTATTTTTCATTCCCTCTCTCTATATTATTAT
>Ga0268262_10000537_pt1 | contig 49760 bp, 45 predicted proteins | sample TergutNc150P3_FD_190354 | JGI IMG/M metagenome (GOLD analysis project Ga0268262, IMG submission 190354) | Nasutitermes corniger P3 segment gut microbial community from laboratory colony in Florida, USA - Nc150 P3 (SPAdes) (version 2) | ecosystem: Host-associated > Arthropoda: Insects >... | reverse complement strand
CATTGGGGATCAGGCTTTTTACGGTTGCAAAGACTTTACCGGCGTAACCTTCCCCACTAACGTAAATTTTACAAGCATTGGAAGTCATGCTTTTTACGGTTGCACGGGTCTTACCAACATAACCATACCAAGCAGCGTTACCTCCATTGGGGTTAATGCTTTTGATGGTTGCAACAGCCTTGCCAGCATAACCGTACCGTTTGTTGGCAATACATTGAACGGAACCACTACTAACTTTTTCTCCCGTATATTCGACAGTTCCAGAACCGACGGAGTACCGGCAACGCTGAAAACAGTCATAATAACAGGCGGCGACAGTATTCCTGAAAGAGCGTTCTTCTGGTGCAGCAACATTACCAGCATAACGATACCCGCAAGCGTTACCACCATCGGGAATGCTGCTTTTAATGGTTGCACCAGCCTTACCGGAAACTTAATGTTACCCGACAAAATTACCAACATTGGGAATGAGGCTTTTTATAATTGTACAAGACTTACCAGCGTAAACATACCAGCCGACGTTATCACTATTGGGAATTCTGCTTTTCATAATTGCACAGGACTTACCGGAAGCTTAACGATACCAGACAAAGTTACCACCATCGGGAATAATGCTTTTAGAGATTGCACAGGACTTACCGGAAACTTAACGATACCGAATAGCGTTACCACCATTGGGGATCAGGCTTTTTACGGTTGCAAAGACTTTACCGGCGTAACCTTCCCCACTAACGTAAATTTTACAAGCATTGGAAGTCATGCTTTTTACGGTTGCACGGGTCTTACCAACATAACCATACCAAGCAGCGTTACCTCCATTGGGGTTAATGCTTTTGATGGTTGCAACAGCCTTGCCAGCATAACCGTACCGTTTGTTGGCAATACATTGAACGGAACCACTACTAACTTTTTCTCCCGTATATTCGACAGTTCCAGAACCGACGGAGTACCGGCAACGCTGAAAACAGTCATAATAACAGGCGGCGACAGTATTCCTGAAAGAGCGTTCTTCTGGTGCAGCAACATTACCAGCATAACGATACCCGCAAGCGTTACCAGCATCGGGAATGATGCTTTTACTAATTGCAACAGCCTTACCAGCGTAACATTTAAAGGGACGATTCCTTTTGCTGATTTTAGCAGTACTTCCTATTTCCCCGGCGATTTGCGCACAAAGTTTTACGAAGAAAATCCAACCGTCGGCACGGCAGGAACGTACACCACGACAAATCCGGGAAGCGGCGCAACGTGGACGAGGCATTAGTTAATGAGGAGTGAAAAGCGGTAAATGAGAAGCGCGGCAAGCGGAGAGTGAGAAATCACGCTGAAGCGCGCAAAGGTGACTGTCACCGCTTTTTCAAAGTTTTTTATTCAACAGCAAAAATAAAAAACAATTAACCGAAAATATCTTTTCTCATGCTGATTGTTTTGCTGCGTTTTCCGTTCATTTCGGCATTAGGTACAAAGCCGTTTTTTTGGTAGAATTCCATTTACGAGGTTTATTGTTTGCCGTTTTTTCATTTTTGAAGAAGCCTCATCAAGGCTTCTTCTTCCGCTTTATGCCGTCTCAGAGCTGCCGCTGTTGGTTTCCGGCGGATCTCCTGTATGACTTGATATATTATTTTTTTATCTTTTATCTCCGTTGGTTGGACGGGTTTTACTTTTGTTCCCATTATCTTGCCTCATTTTAAAATTTAAGCCTTTGACGGCATATTGTCAAGCGGCTTCGGGTAGGTCGCGCAAAGGTGCCTGTCATAACATCATAAACTTAAGGATATTATCAACGAATAATACGAATAATTCACGAAAATTCCGGTTTTTATTCGTAAACATTCGTGAGAAACCACGCTGAGTGACAGGCATCAAAAAACGGTGACTGTCACCGGGCGTGTCCGATATTGTTTCCCATTAATCTTGCAAAAGTTCTCAAATTCGCTGACACTCTCAATCCCACGGGTTTTCTTATTATCATCTTCTGTTTTTATTAATACCGAGGAAAATTAGGTTTTCGTACAAAAAACTCCGTGTAACTCCGTGACCTCCGTGGTTTTGTTCTATTAAGTTTATGATGTTATGTCAGATACCTCTGTTATGTTAAATACCTCATTATAATTTTTTGATCTTCTCCGGCGGTAATCCTGTGACTTCATGGACAAATTCAAGCGTTGAACCTTTATTAAGTAAATTTTTCGCTGTAATTAACTTTCCTTCTTCAAGCCCTTCCTCACGAGCCTCTCTGCGGTTAACGGCAATATCCATCTCCCGGTCATATTCGCCAAAAATCATGTTAAATACCTCCGAACTGTGCTCCTGTAAATACTTCTTCAGTATATTCTTCTCTTTACAATATTTTACAGCAAGTGTAACCGCTTCTTCAAGCTTTTTTTTCTCTTTCAGGTATTCACGGATTTTATCTATAAAAAAGCTGTAATTGTCAAGCGTTTTACATTTTTTCAGTATTTTGGGATTATGTCCGTGATTTATATTATACACCTGAACAATTAATTCCAATGGTATTTTCTCAATTCCTGTCTGCTTTAGTCCTTCAACTTCCATGAACATGTTTGAAAGTTTAAGTTCCGTATATTCGGGATATTCTTCCAAGCCGTTGTACAAAACTATAAACTCAGGTCTGGGGATTTTTATCATGTTTTTCTGATACTTTTTTTCCTGATCAACCGTTTTTTCGTAGATATGTTCTACGTATTCAAGTAGCCGTAAGGGCATGTTTTCGCTAATAGTAGACTGATGTTCAATTAATACGACAAGGCGGTTGTCGATTAAAAATGAAACATCATTTTCCTGTGTTGGATAAAGGACTCCGGAAAGGGTATTTATAACGACGGGAATATCAGGCGGAATAGTGATACCCTCAATAGCTGAATACAATTCCCTTAAAGTATCAGGATCGCTGAAGAGTGAAGTAAAAACGCTGGCTTTGTGGTTTCTTTTAACTTTGTGAGAATCATCATTTGATTTTCTCTGAAGATTTGATTTTTTCATAAGCACCTCTAAAAAATAAAGAATAAATAACCTTCAAAAGAAAGCTACATACTCTATACGGTGCGTCCGTGAAATTTGCATTACTTTCGCGGGAATTTTTTTGTAAATTTTTATTTTTTTTCCGCGAAAGTAAAGCAAAAACGCAAGTCCGCTCTTTCTTGTCCTTTTACACATATTCAGATATATTAGCTTGTGACCCGTAAAACATTTCCCCGCTTGGAGCCTGACCCGAAGGCGCTTGAATATTACAGGCTTTCCGGAAACGATCGCGGCTATTCATGGACAAAGCTGGCGGAAATCAGCCTCTGGGCATCCGGGGATTATTCAGTTTCCAATCTAAATAAAATCCGCTCGGCGGCGGAAACGCTGAACAATTCTCCCGCGCTCCCGAAAGCGGCAAAAGAAAAAGCGGAATTCATCCTTAGGTTCATGCATAAAAATTTGTTAAAAACTTATTCACACTATCAAACCAAAATCGGCGTCCTTCTTTCCAATGGCAGGTTCAACTGCGTTTCCTCCGCGGCGCTGTATATGATTCTTTGCGGATCAGCCGGCCTCAATGTTCGCGGGGTGATGACCAAAGACCACGCTTTTACGATCCTTCGCATCGGTGAATCGGATATTGATGTCGAGACTACCAACCCCTACGGTTTTGATCCGGGCAGCCGCAAGGAGTTCCACGATCATTTCGGGAGGGTGACGGGATTTGCCTATGTGCCTGTCCACAAGTACCGTGATCGTCAGACAATAAGCCGGATAGAACTTGTTTCCCTGATTTTGAAAAACAGAATTGCCGGGCTTGAAAGCATAGGTAAATATGCCGACGCCATTCCAATCGCGGTTGACCGCGCGGCTCTGTTAATGGGTAACGTGTCAGATGCCGGACAGGAGACGGCGGAAAAATCTCACGGGCTTATTTTTGAACATCCCCTAAAAGATCTTATGGCCCTGCTTTTAAACTACGGCGCAAACCTTTTGAACGCGGGCAGGGAGGAAGACTGCCTTGCGTGGGCGGCTGCCGCTTCATTCAAGTATCCTGATGAAAGCCGATGGCAGGAATTAATCTATGCGGCGGCAAATAACCGTATTATAAAATATTTAAAAGCGGGCAGACAAACGGATGCAAAAAATTTTCTCGGAAGCCAAAAAAAGCTGATAAATCGTGCCCATTACGCGTATCTTGAGACCATGATGTAAACGTCAGTCACTTTTTTTCGGGTCAAAAAGCTCGCCCTTTTGTTAAAAATATGTTATATTTATTTCTATGAGAATAATAACGAAAAAGAGTCTGATTATTTTATTTGCCGCGCTGGTAATATTTGCCGGATGTTTTGAAACTTTTATTGATGATGATGAAGGGGCAAAGCCATTTGATCCTTCTCCGGTAACCGCTCTTACCGAAAACGTCTGGACTGACGGCTATTTGGGAACAGCTGACAAGGAACAGTGGTTCAAATTCACAGCAAGCGCGAACCTTCATTTTGTACATATTAGTTTAGGCACTCTTAGAACCAAGCTGGATGTTCAACTTTATGATAACGAAGGCAAAACGATTGGAAACTCGGTAGAAATATCAGATTCCTCGTTCTCTGAAAAAAATGTCTCCTATTCTTCTTTTACTGCCGGACAGGAGTATTACGTAAAAGTAAAACGGGTGAGTTTTTATTCCAGTGACAGCGGTACATACAAGATAGGGTTCAATACATCCGCTGCTCCGCCTGTAGCAATAAAATTACCTTCCAACGCAATTCAGCTTAATGCTAATACTTTTGCTGACGGCGATATTCCCGCATCGGACGGAGAGCAGTGGTTCAAGTTCACGGCAAACGCCGCAACGCAGTACATACATGTAATTTTTGATACGCTGAAAGATCTGCATATTCAACTGTATGAAGTCAACAACGGCATTTCCGTCATTCCGTTTGGAGCGGATACAGAACTTTATAATCCTACCAAATCCGCCACCCGAACATTAACAGTCGATAAGGAATACTACATAAAAGTATATCCGCACAATTCATACAACAACAAAGGCACATATAAAATAACTTTCAGTAACTTGTTTATATCACCCGTTATTGAAATTAAACCTCTTTCTGAAGGCGCCTGGGCTGACGGCAATATCACAACAGACGGCGAGGTACAGTGGTACAAGTTCACCGCAACCGACACTTCTCAGTACATACATGCAAGTTTTGGCACAATGAATGATTGGTCTGGTTTGCGTATTCAACTATATGATAGTGACGGCAAAACGGTTGGAGGAGAGGGAAAATTGAGGGAAGACCCATTAAATACGGATAAAAAATACATTAATCGGACATTAAATGTTAATCAAGTGTACTATATGAAAGTATATTTATATACTTATTTAGGTTCAGATTTAGGCACTTACAAAATAGCGTTCAATAAATCCACAACGCCTCCGGCGCTGTAAAGGAGCCTGTCACAACATCGTAAACTTAAGAAAAAGATTCAAATTACACGAATATATTCAAATAAAAACTGGAATTTTCGTGAATTATTCGTATTATTCGTTGATAATATCCTTAAATTTATGATGTCATGTCTGACCTCCTTATCTTGACATAATATAAATATGGTATTATCTTTTTAATAAATTATGGGTATTATTTGGTTTTTGCGGAATAATCAGAAACATGGGGTAAAATTAATAAAAAAAAGCATTTTTATTTTTCTGTTTTTCTTGGCCGCGCATATTTCATTTGGTATGGACATAAAAATTACCGGCAAGGAAATAGGTTTTTTTGTCACACCTGAATATAACAGGGCGCTTAATTTTTGCTGGGATCTTTCTACTGTCGGCGTTGTCAAATTAAATGACAGCTATGCCGTTAAAGCCGGGCTGGCTCTGGGCTCTGTCGGAACCGCTTTTGAAATAAAAGGGTTTGCAGGCGGCGAAATGGCTTTGCCTGTCAGTACTCCCCTATATATAGGTTTTTCCTATAACTACAACAGCTTGCCGGAATATGAATATCATACTCATTCCATACCGCTGTTGTTTTCCTATAAAGGGGAAAAATTCGGAGGCGTTCTGGGATTCAATCCGCGTTTTTCCTCTTTTCTGGGCGAACCTCCTGTGTTTGAACTAATACCGTTCGTTTCTTTATATGTTTTCATTTATAAAACAGACATTTTACAATTTAAATTAGAAGCCTCAAATTTTAATGATTTTACCTATAATAATTTCGGCGCGTATTTTCTCAAGTTTAATAATGTAATTAATTTGAACCAACGGCTTTCATTAATTAATGAAATTGAACTGCATCAGAGCGGTGGTGTTACGTCTTCTTCAAATTTTTACGGAGTTGTATATCATGGCGGGGTAATTTTCTTATGGTAACACCCTTGCGGAAATACTTTTTTCTTTTCTTTTTATTGTGCGTATTTTTAATAAGCGGCTGTGATGACGCTTTTCTAATTGATTTTACAGGCGTATTCGGCACAACAGATTTGGATACGCGCTGGAAAGCGCATAACACCTTTAATTTATTAAGTTCGGATACCCGAAATATAACGCTTGGCGATACTTATTCATTTATCGTAGTAACGGATACGCACATTAATAACGGCAAGTCATGGGGACTTGAAAAACTGAAAGATGTTATAGAAAGCGACAGCGATATTAAATTTGTGGTTTTTAACGGTGATATTACCCAGGACGGGAAAAAGATTAATATTGAAAAATTTATCCAGATTACCAAAACTCTGGACGTGCCGTGTTACCCTGTAATAGGGAATCATGATCTTTTTTTCGGCAACTGGAAATTATGGGAAGAGCTAATCGGCTCAACTTGTTACCGTGTTAACTGCGGAAGTACAACTCTGTTGATTCTTGATTCCGCTAACTCATATTTAGGAGCCAAACAGCTTGATTGGCTGGAAAACGAGTTAAAAGAAACCGGAGACCGGGTGTTTGTTTTCTCGCATGTAAATCTTTTTATGGGAAGCCCTGTGGAAGTAATGGCTTTTACGGATATAAGGGAACGCGGCAGATTTATATCGCTCTTAAAGGGACGCTGTGATATGATCTTTACAGGCCACTCGCATATACGGCATATTACAGAAGCAGGCGGCATAACAAACATAAACATTGAATCCTTTTTGCATAATTCAATATACTGTCAGGTATGGGTTACTAAAGAAGGGATACGTTATGAATTTAAAGAATTATAAGGCGGTCAGTCGTCTTTCTTGAAAAGCTTGTAAATTATCAGCAAAATTTTGTAATAAATATACGGAAACAGCCTGAAAAACTTATACGGCTTTTGAAAAGTATAACCTATCCATTCAAGGCCGTGATCGAAGACGGAACGGGACGGGTGCTTTTTCTTTTCGGCGAATACCTCAAAGATGTCGCTGCACCACAGGCGCATTCCGTCTCCAAGAGCGACGTTGTTTTTGGCAATCCATTTCTCTCCGCCGCGGACGCCTTTGCCTACCAGGAGCAGGGAGGGCGACGCTTTTTTTATCGCTTTGATAATTGTGGCTTCGTCGTGCCTTTTGAAATAGCCCGGGAAACGGCCGACTATGCGCAGTTTGGGGAAGGTTTGGCGGATGTTTTTTTCCGTCTTAAAGATAATCTTGGTTTTGCCGCCAAGCAGATAACAGGAAAATTCGCGCGTTTCTAAAATTGTAAGCAGGCTTACAATAAAATCGAAGGGCATATAACGGTACGCTTTTTTGCCGGTAAGAAATTTAACGCCGCTTACAAGGCTTTTTGAAATGGGGATAACCAGCGAAGCCCTTTGTATATAGTAGCGGTATTCGCTGTTCCTTCTTGCGCGAAGTAAATCCCACAGGGAAAGAAGAACGATATTATGCTCTTTTTTGTCTTTTAAAAGATCGTAAACATATTCGCTGAGCTGTTCCGGGGCAATAATATCAATAGGGACATTTAATAGTCTAACTGTCTGTCTTTCTACCTTTGTTTCAACTGCCACGAATCCCTCTCCAGTAAAATAGTCCGGACGGCGGCCGCGCAGTAAAGAGCCGCGGTTTCTGTCCTTAAAATAGTATCGCCTATGGTTATGGGGTTAAAGCCGTTTTCCAGAAAGAGGGAAACCTCCGTATCGGAAAAGCCTCCTTCCGGCCCAATGGCAATTACAATAACCTCCGGGACACTATCTAAATTACTACTATCAAGATAACTGTGAAGCGATTTATTTTCAAGACCCTGATGGTGAAATAACAGGCCCAGCGCATGGGCCGCTTTCAATTCCTTCCAGTAAATAATCAGCTCTTCTTTTGAGAGCGGACGGCGGACGGCGGTCGGGATTTTAGAGCCGCACTGCTGACGCGCCTCGCGGATGACGCGCTGCCAGCGGGAAAATTTTTGCTCGCCCGCGCCTGCCTTCGCAATCGAAAATTCAGAAACAAAGGGGACAATTTCCGTTATCCCGCCTTCCGCCGCCTGCCTAACTATCACGTCCATTTTCTCTCCTTTGGGTAAAGCCTGAAACAGGAGGATCGCGGGTATGGAGGGGGAAGGCGAAGAGGGAGGATTTTGCGCATGCTTTTGAGCGCGCTTCTGCGAAGAGACGCGCTTGCCGGTTAAAACGCCTTTTTCAACCGATAGCACCTGTATTAATGTTTCTTCGCCGCTCGGCAGGAGAGCGGGGAAAAATTCTCCGGGGGCCAGGCGGCGGACGCGGACCAGATAGCGGTAATCGTCGCCGTCGAGCCGGACTATGCCGTCATCCGGCTCTTTGGCAAGGAGAAATTGTTTCACGACGCGAGCGGCAGTTTTTCCTCCGCTTCTTCCTGCAAAGCTTTGAGGGTTTTGTAGTTTTTCATTAATTGAGGATACGAGCCGTTGCGGAGTATGTTTACAGCTTCCTGAAGTTGTATGTCGTATTCCAAATCGTAAACCGGCGCGATAACCGTTCTGTTAAGCTCGTTCCTTATCAATCGTTTAAGAAGCGATATATCCAGTTTGTATTCCTTTTCAAGAGTTTTCGCGAACGCCTCAATTTGGGCGGCGCTCGCCTTGGGATTTTTGCCGGCAAATTCGGGAATCTTGTTCGCGTTGATAAGCTCGTTCATCTTCGCGGCGTTTTCCTCGGTATACTCCGGAAATTTCACCTCACGGTCGGGCGGTATGCCTATCTTGTTGATGTTAACGTCGCTGGGCGTGTAGTAATGCGCGGTGGTGATTTTAAAGCCGCTGTTATCAAGAGGGTACACCTGCTGCACCGAGCCTTTGCCGAAAGATTTTTCGCCGACTAGGTACGCCCTGCCCCTGTCTTTGAGCGCGCCTGCGACAATTTCGGAAGCGGAAGCGGAGCCCCTGTTAATCAGCACAATGACGGGAATATCGGCGGGAACAAGATTGCCGCGCTTCGCGTTAAAATCCTGGTTCTCCGAAGGGATACGCGATCTTGTGCGCACTACAAGCCCTTCGTCAAGAAAGAGACTGCAAACGTCCACCGCGGAGTTTAAAAGCCCGCCGTAATTGTTCCGCAGGTCAAGAATAAGGCTCTTGTAATTCTTGGTCTTAAAATCGTTAATGGCGTCCCTTGCCCTTGGGGCCGTCATAGGGGTAAAGGTGATTAATTTTAGGTAGCCGGTATCTCCTATCATCGCGTGTTTCGCCGTAGGCACTTCGATAATGGCCCTTGTAATTGTAACGGGGAATTCCATTTTTTCACCGCGCCTTATCGTAAGCTTAACGCTTTCGCCGGGAGTTCCCCTCAGCATCCCAAGAACTTCGTCCATCGTAATTGTTTCCGTCGGAGTGCCGTTAATTTCCGTAATAAAATCGCCTGGGCTGATTCCCGCCTTCCAGCCGGGAGTGTCCTCAATGGGGGAAGTTACTTCCACCCACATGGGCTTTCCGTCAGGCCGGGGGGAGGAAGCTTTAATAATATTAAGGCCTACCCCGCCGAAATTGCCGTGGGTTGTGTCGTTCATATCCTTCATGTCGGATTCGGTCAAATACGTTGAATACGGGTCATTCAGGGCGCCGAACATGCCGTTCATAGCTCCCTCAAAAATCACCTTGGGATCTGTTTCTTCCACATAATGGTTCTGAATAAAGTTAAAAACATTCTGTATTACGGAAATAAACTTGCGGTTTTGCTGGACCTGACTCGTCCCCTGAAGGACAGACTGGCCGTTTCCCTGCGCCGCAAGTTCCGGAATCATGACAAAAGAAAGCAATACGCAAAAAACCGCGGTCGCTATAACCCAAACCCATGTAAAGGATATTTTTCGCTGTTTTTTTTCACTCATGTAAATCTCCTTATTTCCGGCATACCAAGAGCCCGGCCGGGTGATATGCCCTTTATTATATAATTATGATATATTTATTACAAAAGGGGTAGTATATGGCGAAAAAAATTAAAATCGGGAAAAAGCACTTTGCGGTGTTTATTACGTTAATAGTGTTTCTGGTTATAGGCGGCCTGCATTTATTGGGGGTTTTTCATTTTCTGGAATATAAATCCTATGACGTGCGGGTCAGATTCTGGGCGGACACGACTTACAGCCGCCCTTCCGATGAGATTACGGTAATCCTGCTGGATCAGGACAGCATAGACTGGGCGCAGGAGGAAAAGGGCTGGGGATGGCCGTGGCCCCGGCAGGCTTACGCGGAAGTCGTCGATTACATGAATTTAAGCAACGCTCATTCAATCGCGTTCGACGTTATTTTTTCCGAGCCTTCCGTTTACAGAAACGCCAGACAGGATGAAATAATCGTTAATGCCATTAAAAGCCTGGAACAAGCCGAAACGGAAGCCGCCGCGCCCAAAGGACAGATCAACAAAGCGGCGCTTAGATCAACAATTGAAGAACTGCACATTTTAAACGCGAGAGAAGATGATAACTCGTATATCAGGGCGTCTGAAGATTTCGGCCGCGTGGTACAAGTCGTCATGTTCAGCAACCAAACGGGCAGTGAAACCACATGGCCTGATGACGTAAAAGCGCCCTTATTCCGGCCTGAAGGTTTCGGCCCTATGCTGGAACGCTTCAGCATAGGGGAAAACGCAAAAGCGCAGTTTCCCATTAAAGGGTTAAGAGACGCCGCCGGCGCTTTGGGGAGCGCTACAGGCGTACCGGATTCCGACGGGATTATCAGGAGGATAAGGCCTTTTACTTTGTTTGACGGCAAAGCGATACCCGGTCTTTCAACCGCCTCGCTTGTCGTTTCAGGGAGAAGTCAGGAATTAACCTACAATGAAAAAACCGGCGTAATTGATTGGGAGGGAGCTTCCATACCTGTTGATAAGAACGGTTTTGCCCTGCTGCGTTACCACGGACATTTGGACGAATACATTCCTTACAGGGCTATGGATATAATAAGAAGCGCCGAAGCGCTGAAAAACGGCGATGAAGAATTTATGGAAAGCCCTTATTTTCTTCCTCCGGTAAATTTTGAGGATACTTATGTTTTCTTCGGTTTTTACGCGCAGGGACTGTTTGATATTTTCAATACGCCTATATCGTCCGTGTATCCGGGAATGGGATGTCACATAACAATGATGGACAATATACTTCAGGACAATTTTATACGCGAAAGCGAAGAATGGCTTAACCTGCTGATTCTTTTTGCGGTTGTGGTTTTTGTGGTTTTTTTAACTATTTTTTCGCCCCGTATTTCCCTTTCCGTAACGGGAATGGCGATTATTGTTGTCGTGATAATTATAGTCTCTTTCGCCGCATTTCAGTTCACCGGCCTCTGGCTTCCAATGGTTACATATCTGGGCGGGGCGCTCGCGTCTTTTATCACCGTAATGCTTTACAATTACGCGACGGAAGGCAGCCAAAAACGATTTATCAAATCCGCCTTCTCGCAGTACCTTTCGCCCAAAGTTATCGAACAGATCATACATGACCCTTCCCAGTTAAAACTCGGCGGCGAGAAAAGGGAGATGACCGCGATTTTTACGGACGTCCGCAGTTTCTCCACAATTTCCGAAGCCTTAGGCGATCCGGCAAAACTCGTAGAACTCTTAAATTTCTACCTGACAAGAATGAGCGACATTGTCCTTAACAATCAGGGGACAATAGACAAATACGAGGGCGACGCGATTATCGCGTTCTTCGGCGCTCCCATTCACATGGAGAACCATGCCGCCCTAGCCTGCCGCGCCGTAATAAACATGAAAAAAGCGGAAGTGGAAATTAACAAGGAAGCGCTTGAGAAGGGGTTTATCAATCAGGATGTTTTGAAGGCTTTGGCGGGAAAAGGGATAATAAGCAGCATTGACGATCCAAGTCCTATTTTTACAAGGCTGGGCGTGAATACGGGGGATATGGTTGTAGGCAACATGGGCACTCCCAATAAAATGGACTATACCATCATGGGAAACCATGTAAATTTGGCGGCGCGGCTTGAGGGAGTTAATAAACAATATGACACCGGCGGGATATTGATTAGCGAATATACAAGGAAGCACTTGGGCGATGAATTTACTTTACGCCCGTTAAGCAGGGTGCGCGTTGTCGGCGTAAATACCCCTTTGCGGCTCTATGAATTGCTTGGAATCGCCTCCGAAGCCCCTCCGGAACTGCTGGAAATGGTAAAAAACTGGGGAAAAGCCTTTGATTTTTATGAAAAACGCGAATTTCAGGCCGCTCAAGCATTATTTCAGGTAATTTGTGACAATAATAAGAAAGATTTAACCGCAAAAAAATACCTTGACAGATGCAAAAAATTTGTCTCTGCGCCGCCGGATGAAAAAATTTGGGACAATGGGGTGGACAATTTAACGGAAAAATGATAATAATTATATAGAGGAGAAAACCATGAAAAGATACCTATTCATTTTATGTTTAATTTTATTTGTAACCGGGTTTGCGGCGGCTCAGTCGGCCGGAACCGTTCTTTATGTTGCCGTTAAAACATTAACTTTGAAAGCAGGCACGGGAGCCTTTGACGCCAATAAGGCTACTTTAAACTACGGAGACAAAGTTACGGTAGTAAAGATCGACGGAAAATACGCGGAAATCAAAAGCGACGCGGATCCCGCAAAGACAGGGTGGACATTGACGGCCAATCTTTCCAAAAAACAAATAGTGGCGGGAAGCACAAGCACGGCGTCGGCAAAAGAAATGGCTCTTGCGGGAAAGGGCTTTAGTCAGGAAACCGAAAAGAATTTAAAGAGCCAAAAAAAGGATCTTAATTTTGCCGATGTAGACAAAACAGAAGCGATAAAAGTTCACGAAAAAGAGGTTAAAAAGTTTCTGGAAGAAGGCAAGTTAAAAGTCGGAGACAGTCAATGAAAAACAAAATAATTATTATTTTTATAATAATATTTATTCTTACCGGATCGATTTACTCCTGTAAAAGCATATCAAGTTTTATGCAAAAGGAAGGGACGCAAAAGGTGTTTGGAAAAAATTTTTCCAATGCCGTCAGCGCGTCCGCGGACGCCATCAGCACCGCCAATGAGGATATTACTCCCGAACAGGAATACTATGTCGGCAGGGCTGTAGCCGCAAAGCTCCTCAGTACTTATAAACTTTATACCAAGAAACCGGCTTTAACCACTTATTTAAACAATATCTGCGCTTCCATAACAATTAATTCCCCGCGTCCCGATATTTATAACGGTTATCATGTGGCGATACTGGACAGCAATGAAATTAACGCCTTCGCGACTCCCGGAGGACATATCTATGTTACAATCGCGCTTGTTAACTCCGCTAAAACCGAAGACGCGCTTGCCGGAGTAATCGCGCATGAAATCGCCCACATTCAATTACAGCACGGAATTAAAGCGATTAAAAACAGCCGGAAAACACAGGCTTGGTTAGTCACGAGCACCGGGTTTGCCGCCACTGCCGGAGGAACGGACGTAAAACAATTAACCGAAGCTCTGAACGAGACTTTTTCGGAGCTTGTACAGACTCTTGTAAGCAACGGTTATTCGCAGGATTCGGAATTTGAAGCTGACAATTACGCGTTGTCGCTCATGGCCGGCGCGGGATATAACCCTTCAGGTTTAACCGATATGCTAATGGCGATAGGCAGTCTCCAGACATCCGACGCGGGTTTCGGCAAAACGCATCCAAGTCCCGCCCAGCGCATAGCTAACGTTCAAAAGTCAATGGGAAAATACAAAGTCGCGAATACAAGCGATTCAAGAAAGAAGCGGTTTGCCGCGGCGACAAAGTAAACCCGCGTTTTTTCAATATAGGTATAACTCGTAAAATTGATATTAATATTAGAGGTGTAAAATGAAAAGAAGCGTATTTGTTTTTTTTATAATTTTATTTGTTGCCGCTTTTGCGTCGGCGCAGGCTAAAAAGGGCGGCACCATGTATGTGGCGGTAAAAACCGCGGCGTTAAAAGCTTCCACGGGAGCTTTTGCCGGCACTACAGGAAGCTTAATTTACGGAGAGAAAGTTACGGTTATACAGATTAACGGCAATAACGCGGAAGTTAAAAGTACGGCAAACCCCTCAATGACAGGATGGATTCCTCTGGCCAACCTGTCCGCGAAACAGGTAGTAACCGGAACCTCAAGCACGGCCAGCGCAAAAGAAATATCGCTTGCGGGAAAAGGCTTTAACCAGGAAGTTGAAAACGCGTACAAGTCAAAGGGAAAAGTAAATTACGCTGATGTCGACAAGATCGAAACCTTGTCCGTAAAAGACGCGGACCTTAAAAAATTTATTAATGACGGCCGTCTTGTGATGGGAGAATAAAAATGAAAATTAAAACTGTTTTTTTAATAACAGCGGCAATTGTTCTTTCATTCGCGCTTTTTTCCTGCGCGGCCCTTATGAAAGTTACGGAAGTAGGCGCGCAGATAGCGAACGCGGCGGGAGTTATTGACAATAACACGGCAAGCGCAATCAGCAATTCAAGCAAAGCCATAGGCAGCGCCGCGGAAGAAATTACCCCCCAGCAGGAATATTTTATCGGCCGCGCCGTAGCCGGCAACATTCTTACTACTTATAAATTATACAACGGAAACCCCGCGCTTACCGCGTATCTGAATAACATCTGCGCCTCCATTGTAATTAATTCGCCGCGCCCCGACATTTACAACGGCTACCATGTGGCGATACTCGACAGCAATGAGATAAACGCCTTCGCCACATCCGGCGGACATATTCTTATAACAAGGGGACTTATAAACGCGGCTGCTTCAGAAGACGCGCTTGCCGGAGTAATCGCGCACGAGATCGCGCACATTCAGTTACAGCACAGCATCAAAGCGATTAAAACGAGCAGGATTACACAGGCTCTTGCGGTTACGGGCACATCCGCGGTAGGAGCGGCGACCGGAATGAACGTTAATCAATTAACCGATGTTTTTAACGAATCGGTAGGGGAAATAGTTCAAACGATGGTAAGCAACGGCTTTTCTCAGACTCAGGAATTCGACGCCGACACCAAAGCGCTTTCATTGATGGCTTCTGCCGGTTATAATCCGCAGGGTCTTCTCGACATGCTTAATCAACTTAAAGCCATCCAAAGCAATACCGCCGGAGGCTTTAACAAGACCCACCCGTCCCCCGACCAGCGCATAACCAACGCGTCAAAATCGGTTGGCAAATACAAAGTGACCGACAACAGCGCAAGCCGAAAAGCAAGATTCTCAGCCGTGGTTAAATAGCGTCTCTATATCTTAGAAACAACTCCTTTAAGCAAAGTCGTTACCCTGGCGGCGTTTTCGGAGAAGACTTTTGATATCGCTTCCCAGCTTACCGGCTCCTCATCTGTTTTCCAGCAGTCATAATCTGTGCTCATGGCGACCGCGGCGTAGGGGATGCCTGCCTCGTTGGCGAGAACAGTCTCGGTTGCGACGGACATGTTGATTATGTCGGCGCCTAATACGCGGAACATCAATGATTCGGCGCGGGTTGAAAAGCGGGGGCCTTCGATGGTTACCACTGTGCCGCGGCCGTGAAAGGGATAATCCCTGTTCTTGCACTCGTCAATAAGCAACTGGCGCAGGCGGCTGTCGTAGGGATCCGCCATGGGGCAATGGACGGGATTGTGGGGGGCGAAAGATTCGTGAAAGGTCATCTTACGCTGTTTGGTAAAGTCAATGAATTGATCGATAATGACAAGGTCGCCCCGGCGGATTCCTTCCCTGAGGGAGCCTACAGCGGTACTCGCGACAATGTGGGTGCAGCCCGCGGCTTTGAGAGCGGCAATATTGGCGCGGTAGTTTACCTGCGTGGGGGGAATGGTGTGTTCGCGCCCGTGACGCGCGAGCAGAACCACTTGAACGCCGTCAATGATCCCGTGTTTCAAAGGCGACGAAGGCTCTCCGTATTGGGTGGTAACTTTTTCATCGCGGGGATTGGAAAGAATATCAGGATTATCCAGACCGCTTCCGCCTATTATTCCGATTATTGCCATATCATCCTCCGTATCTGTCGTTAAGAGTTAAAATTAATTTCAAAGCTCTTTCCACAGTGGGGCCCCAAACGATTATCCCTTCATCGTGTCCTGCCATATAAACGACGCCTTCGTCCGTGCCCAATTCCTGTACGCATTTGGCAAGGGCCAGGGCGATTTCAGGCGTTCCGTAAACGGCGTCTTTGTCCGTTGCTAAACAACCGTCCCGTATCATCCCTCTGTAAATAATCCCGGAATGAACATGTATTACGCAGTTTGCCCCGGAACATGAACGGTACACGGCTCCGTGGGTCATGGCTTCGGACGACGCCCGAATCGGACCCGTGGACACAATACGATTCTGCGCCAAATCAAAGGAATTTACCAGACAATATTCCGCGGGCGTTAACTCAGGCGCCACTCCGGTAGCTGTTCCGCTTATAAGAAATTCATCGCCTTTAAAACGCATGCTTACATTGCCAAAACTTACACCTTGCGGATTAACGCCAAGAAGGCCAAAACTGAAAAGTTTAGTCCGCGCGTTATTGAGTTCCGCCCAATGGGGCGTTTTTATGGCGGGAGCCTTTGTGTATATTGCCGTATATTTTACATAGCCTTCGCCTGACTGTTGATCAGAAGTCAGGTTAGGCTGAGGTCTGTCCGCAAACTCAGGGTATAAAGCGAGAATTCCTTTTTCATTGGCCCGGCAAATCCCTCTTTCCGTGATAAGGCCGCTGATATAGCGCGCAGGTGTGACATCAAAGCCCCAGTTCCGCGCCTTTGCCGTATCGGGACAAATCTGCACGGTCTCTATTTTGCCTTCCGCTGTTTTTCCCGCGATGAACCTAACTTCCGAAGCGTCCCGCTCTTCAATTGGAATTTCCTTAAGCCCGTCGCGCATGGCAAAATCAAAAGTTGACGAAGGCAGGGCGGCATAGAAAGGCACATTGTTCTCTTTTGCCGCCAAAGCCTTAAGGTAGGTGCCGATTTTATTCGCCGCGTCTCCCTGCCGCGTTACGCGATCCGCGCCGGTTAACACGATGTCAACCAGACCGTGCTGCATAAGATGCCCCCCGGCATTGTCCGGAATGAGGTCGTGGCTTACCCCGTGCTGACCGAGTTCCCACGCGGTAAGAAACGCCCCCTGATTCCTCGGCCGGGTTTCATCCACCCACACATGCACTTTAATCCCCTCGTCAAAAGCCGCGTACACAGGTGAAAGAGCCGTGCCGTAATCCACAAAGGCGAGCCAGCCCGCGTTGCAATGCGTAAGGACGCGGACAGGTTCGCCGTTTTTACCCAGCGCGATCATTTTTATAAGTTCAAGCCCGTGCAGCCCTATGAGCCTGCAATGCTCCGCGTCCTCGTCGGCGATTGCTTGGGCTTCCGCCCGCGCTTTTTCTATCTTTTGTTCCAAAGTTCCCGAATAATCTACGGCGGCCATCCTGTTAACAGCCCAAGCCAGATTGCTCGCGGTGGGCCGGGTGTTTTTAAGCAGACGCGCGGCTAAGGCCAACTCGTTATTGAAAGCGTCATCGCCAGCATTAAGGTCGTAAGCTTTGAGGGCGGCAAGGTACATTCCAAAAGCCGCCGCCGCGCCTATGAGGCCCGCGCCCCGGACATACATGTCTTTTATAGCTTTGCAAACATCTTCAACTGTGTGCAGATCGAGAATTTCAAACTTAAAGGGGAGGGCCTGCTGGTTGATTATTTGCACTACACGACATTCCGGCTCTTTTAGCCAGATCGTTCTGTAGTGACGGCCTTCGATGTTCATTATGGGAATATTCTATATAAAATTGTTTTAATTGTCAAATTGAGAATTATGCGAAGAAATTGCACACAAAGAACACATTCCCAGGGGGAATTTTAAGGAATTACAACTGTTCTTGGATCAAACTTGGCTTCGGGATAATGAAGGTCCATTGTTTCCAGAGTTTCTACCAGTATCTTTGTAATAAGCAAATTCCTAAACCATCTTTTTTCGGCGGGAATTATATACCACGGAGCTATTTGAGAAGAACAATTTTCAATTGCTGCCGCGTACGCCTTTTGGTAATCGTCCCAAAGCATACGTTCCGGAATATCAGACGTGCTGAATTTCCATAATTTCTCGGGATTGTCCAGCCTTTCCTGAAGCCGCTGTTTCTGGTAATCCTTTGATATGTGCAAAAAGAATTTTACGATCCTTGTTCCCGCGTCATTCAGCAATGATTCAAAAGCGTTTATATGGGTATAACGCTGTTTTATTACTTCCTTAGGCGCCAGACTTTTTACTTTTTCGATAAGCACGGCTTCATAATAGGATCGGTTGAATATTCCTATATGCCCTTTCCTCGGAACATTTTGATGTATACGCCATAAAAAATCGTGCATGATTTCCACAGAGTTTGGGGTTTTAAAAGAGACAACTTTGCACCCCTGCGGGTTTACCGGCCCAAATACATTTCTTATTGTAGAATCTTTTCCCGCCGCGTCCATCGCCTGAAGAACAACAAGAAGCGATTTGGAACCGTCCGCGTAAAGAAGAGCCTGTAACTTTTGCAGTTTTGTTGATAACTCACTGAGCAGTTTTTGTCCCTCTTCTTTTTCAAGCTTCCCTTCATATTTAGTGGGAAAAGAATCAAGATTTACAGATTTACCGTCAGATACCGAATAATCTTTTATATTGACACTCATTTTTGCTCCTTGGTAATATTATTTCATAAATCCATGAAAAATGCAAATGGCACCTGCATGTCGCCTTTTTGGCGACCTTTCCCCTCCGAAAAAGCTGTACAAATAAAACAACAGGAGGATTCAACATGAATCAAAACTTAACGGAAATTATTTTTATTCTGGACCGCAGCGGCTCTATGGGCGGCTTAGAGAGTGACACAATCGGAGGTTTTAACGGGTTTGTAAAAAAACAAGCGGAAGCCGGGGAAACCAGCCTTACCACCGTGCTTTTTGACGATCAATACGAAATTCTTCATAACGGTATTAACGCCGGGGACGTAGTGCTTACAAACAATGAGTATTTTACCCGAGGCTCCACCGCCCTGCTTGACGCAGTCGGCAAAACCATTAACGATGTGGGAAAGAGGCTTAGCGATACGCCGGAAGCTTCAAGACCCGGCAAGGTTATCTTTGTCATCACCACCGACGGCCTTGAAAACGCAAGCAGGGAATTCAGCTATCACGAGGTTAAAAAAATGATTACCCATCAAAGTGAAAAATACGGCTGGGAGTTCATTTTTATGGGCGCCAATATTGATGTCGTAAAAGAAGGAGATAGACTCGGCATCAGCGCGGATCGTTCTATCTGCTATGAAGCAAGTTCAGTAGGCCTTTGTGATATGTATGAAGAAGTTGACTGTCTTTGCGCGTCTATCAGGGCTCCCAAGCCGAAGAAAAACAAAAAGGTAAAAGCATAAAAATAATGCTATACTGATAACCGGAAAATATCATGATTGATGAAAAACTAATCGAAGAACTGCGGGAGTATCTTAAAGATCATTATACCCCGCAGGATGATTTTGAAGCATTCGGCTGCGCCTGTCTCGCCGAAGACGAATTACCGGATTACTCTGATGATTCCGCGGAAATCGGCTACAACGATCTAGCCGAGGAAAAATTACCGGATGACTCGTATGATTCTGAAGAAATAGACTATTGCCGTTCCTCGAGTATCGGTTCATATCATGAATATTCGAATAATGGGGCGGCGATCAGCAAAAAAATTAAACCTTTTCGCGATATTTCCGATGACGCAACCGAATATATAAAGAAGAACAGAAAACCCGGAGGCTTCGCCCATGCCCTCGACAAAAAACGGAAAGAAAAAGAACTTACTCCCGCCGAACTATACAAAAGGGCCAATATAGACCGAAGGCAATACTCCAGATTAATGGGGCCGGAAGGCAGGCATCCTTCCAAAAATACCGTCATAAGTTTTGCCCTTGCCCTGCGCCTTACCCGCGGCGAGTTTGACGAATTTTTACAAACAGCGGGCTACTCGCTAAGCAACACTTCCAGCCGCGACGTGTGCATCATGTTCTGCATAGAAAAGGGTCATTACGACATAGACAAAGTAAACGCCGTGTTGTTTGCGGTCGGCATTGAACCGCTTTCCAGGGACAGCGGCTGAGTTTTTGCGGAGTTGTTCCTTGATAATTTATGATTCTCATGTTATGTTTTATTTATGAGTATTACACAAACTGTAAAAATACCAGCCAACCACAAACTGACTATTGACGTACCTCATGAAATACCGACAGGGACAACCGCGTGTGTGGAATTAATAGTGTATCCTTTTGTAAAAAAAGAGGAAAAACCGGTGTCATCTCTTAAATCACTAGCGGGGATTGAAACACCTATCGCAGACAGTCTTCTGGGTGTAGCGGCAAATTTAAACGGCATAACTCTTGATGAAATACGCGAAGAAAGACTGGCAAAATATTCAATATGAAAATACTTGTTGATACTAATATTGTTTTAGATGTACTTCTTAAGCAAGCTCCTTTTTACAATGATTCCTTCGTTATTTTCCAACTCGCTGATAGCAAGCGTATCAGCGGGGTATTGCTGCTGTTTCATTGACTAATATTTTCTATCTGCTTAGAAAAGCTAAAATGGATTCTGATGAAGTTTATCAAATTATGGACAAACTTATCTCTCTTTTTAATGTTGCCCCTATTGTTGAAACTACAATAGCCGACGCATTGGCTCTACGTTGGAAGGATTTTGAGGACGCTGTTCAATTTATAACCGCAAAAGAAAACAAGGTTGAGTTTATCATCACTCGAAATAATGCAGATTATAAAACATCCGAAATTCCTTGCATGACCCCAACAGAATTTATAGCCCATCTTAAAGAAAATGAAGAATAAAAAGAAGTTTGTTTTTTTACAATAAAGTCTTTCATCCCTTCGGCACTGCCGATCTAATCGGCCTTAACTGCGCCTGCGTTACTTTTTTCGGATCGTTCATGCCAACGGGAAGCTGCCTGCCGGCTTCGGGCGCGACGTCCTCTTCCTCAAACTTGCCGTCCGCGTCCCACAACTCGCTCTGGAAAGGCTCCGAGTCTTCCACCGCAAGTTCCCCGTGTTCAATGCGCACTGTGATAAGTTTTGTCACTCCCGATTCCTGCATGGTAACGCCCAAAAGCGTCCCCGCTCCCGTAACGGTTTTTTTGTTATGAGTAATAATAATAAACTGGCTTGTGTCGCTGAACTCGCGCAGAAGGTGGACAAAGCGCCCTACGTTTTGTTCGTCCAACGCGGCGTCTATTTCGTCCAAAAGGCAGAAGGGGCTGGGCTTTACCATGTATGTCGCGAAAAGCAAAGCGACCGCCGTCATTGAGCACTCGCCGCCGGAGAGCAGGCTCAAGTGTTCCAGCTTTTTTCCCGGCGGCTGGGCGAAAATTTCTATGCCCGATTCCAAAATATGGTTGGGGTCGGAAAGCCTAAGCTCCGCGCGTCCGCCGCCGAAAAGCCTGCGGAACATGTTGTGAAAATTTTTCTTGATGCGGTTGTAAGTTTCCAGAAACAATGCCGAAGATTCCTGCCGTATCTCGGCGGTTAGGTCTTCAAGGTCTTTTCTTGCTTTTTCAAGGTCCGCCATCTGGTTGCTTAAAAATTCAAAACGTTCCTTTGTTTCGGCAAATTCCTCGGGAGCCATCAAATTTACGGAGCCCAGTTCTTTCATTTTAGTCCGCGCCGCCGCAAGCTTGTCGCGCAAATCGGCGGGGGCGGCTGTAATGGTAAAAATCCGCTCCTCAAATTCCATTAAATCCCTTGAGTGGTTCTCCCGGAAATTGTCCTGAATGTTTTTAATTTCGGTCTCGGACTGCACAAGCTCTATGTGAATTTTTTCAAGGGCTTCCTGCACCTTGGAAAGCTCCGCCGTGCGCTTGTTGATAATTTCTTTTTTGCTGGCGACATTGTCGTTTCTTTTGCGTATGTCTTTTTCAAGTTTTTCAAGCTCGGCGGAGAACGCGGTTGTCTTCTCTCCTATAGTGGTAATTTCCGCGTGAATGGCGGTAATGCGCCCGTCAATTTCTTCCAGTTTTTTGCGCGTTAGCGAAAGATCGTCGCGTATGTTTTTTAACTGGTTTTCCTGCCCCGAAAGTTCCCGCCTGATAAGCCTAGCCTGCTCTTCGGCGGACTGGGCGCGCGTTTTCATCTGGGCGCGGTTAACCTTTAAATTTTCCAGAGTGGCGCGGTATTCGTCTATCTTCGCCAGCAGGCTGATATTGTCGCTCCGCAGATTTTTAACGCGCTGGCGGCGCTCCTCAATATTTTCCTTCGCGCTCCTGATCCGCGTATCCAGTTCGCGCTTCCTTGTAATAATTCCCTGAGGGGCAAGAAACTCGTCGATAAAGACGGGCGTGTGCTCGCGGTAACTCTTAAACAGTTCAAGCGCCCTTTGCGCGTCTGTGGCGGCTTCGGCAAGCCCCGACGCCAAAGCGCCCGCAATGCGCCCAAGTTCCGCCGCGTCCACTCCGCCCGTCGAAGACGACGCTTCCGCCGCCGCAGTCAGGTCGCGCAGGAGCGCTTCCCTGCCTCCCAGGAAGGCGTTCAGGCGGCCTAAAGTTTCGTGTAACGCCTCTTCCGCGATTTTGCGTTCGGCCGCCGAATAGCCGGCTTTTTTTAAGCCCGCGTCCAATTCCGCGACTATGTCGTCGGTTATTACGGCAAGCTCTTTTTCAAATTCCGCCTGTTCTTTTTCAATATTGTGAATCTCTTCTTCCGCCCTGTGCACTTCCTTTTCATTCTCGCTTATGCGGGAGGCGGCAAGCTGTATGTTTTCCTCAAAGGAACGGATATTTTCTTCTATGCTTTCAAGCTGTTTCTGCATGTCAGCGACTATAGCGTCCTGGCCGGCCGCGTCGTTGTTCAGTTCCTCAATTTTTTGAATAATCTGTTTTTCGCGTTCCTCGTTCTGGCCTACTTTTATTTTATTCTCGTTGCGCTGTTCGTTAAAAAGGCGCACTTCGTTTTCACGCGCGTTTTTTTCAAGGGCAAGGCCGTAAATGTTTTTTTGAAGTTCTACAAAACGCGCCTCCATGGAGTTTACCTCGTCCATGTGCTCTTCAAGCGCCTTGTTCTCATTTTCCATCTCGGCGCGTATACGGTCGCGGTCGGCGGTGCGCCGCTTTAAGGTTTCGTTGCGCTCTCCCCTCTCGTTCCTGAACTGCTTTAAGCGCAAAAGCTGTATGTCAAGCTCGTAATTGAAAATCTCGTCGCGCAAGGTGCGGTACTTCATTGTTTTTTCGGATTGGACTTTCAGGCTGTCGTGGGAGCGTTTTACCTCGTTTAAGATTATTTCCACCTGGCGGACGTTTTCCTCGGTTTTGGCAAGGTTGCGCTCCGCTTCCGCGCCGCGCTCCTTGAAGCGGGTAATCCCCGCCGCCTCTTCAAAAAGATAGCGCCTGTCCTCGGGCTTGGAAGAGAGGATTTGGTCTATCCTACCCTGCTCCATTACCGAATAGGCGGTTTTGCCTACGCCCGTATCCCAAAAAAGTTCGCGTATGTCTTTAAGGCGCACCTGAGCGCCGTTGATAAAATACTCGCTCTCCCCGGAACGGTAAAGACGCCTCTTTATCTCAATTTCGGGCAAATCCAGCGGCAGAAGACCGGCGTCGTTCGCGATGGTCAGGGTCACCTCCGCCACATTCAGGGGTTTTCGGGTTTCGGTGCCGCCGAAAATAACGTCTTCCATTTTCTCGGCGCGTAAGGATTTTATGGCATGCTCTCCCAGCACCCACTTGACCGCGTCCACAACATTGGACTTTCCGCAGCCGTTGGGGCCTAAAAGCGCGGTAATCCCGTCGCTGAAGGCTATGTCTGTACGGTCGGCAAATGACTTAAAACCGAGAATGGTAAGGCGTTTAAGAAACATATAAGAGTCAATATATCAGAAAAGAATATTTTTTGGAATGGGAGTCTGGCCTAACATCATAAACTTAAGAATTTTTACCACGGAGGTCTCGGAGTTACACGGAGGTTATGGTACGAAAATCTTCTATTCCTCCGTGAAACTCCGTGTCCTCCGTGGTTAATTCTTACTTGTTTATATCTTCATTTCTTTCTTAAAACCGGACTGGAAACGCGCCAGAATGGTATTAAGCTTTTTCTTGCTGCTCAGCCCGTAATTTTCAAGGGCGCCGGCGTCAAACTGGTCAAAACTGACATTCTTGTTTTCATACTCGCAGAACATGTTCGCGAGGTATACCGCGTCTACCATGTTTTTTAAGTCGTCGGGAACAGCGTCAGGCTCGTGATGATAGCGGATTGCCGAAACCAGCCGCGGGGGGAAGTTCCATTTTTCCGCGATTAACGCGCCCAGTTCGGCGTGGTTCATGCCCGCGGAAAGGTCCTCAAACGTGGATGCGGGAAGGTTTCTTTCCGAGCTGAATGTCTTTATTTTATTAAGCAAGTCGGGATGCACGTTGGAGAAAATAATTTTTCCCATGTCATGCAGTATGCCGCCGACATATACGTCGTCCAGAAGGCCGGACTCGTTCTTAAAGTTCTTAACCAGATTGAAGGCGTAAAACGCCGTCTTGTATGAGTGTTCCCAAAGGGTTTTTTTGTCAACGGTATCATCGCCTAAAACTTTCTGCGTGCCGTAGGAATAAAGCAAATTCTTAATGCCCTTGATACCCACCATTTTTACCGCGTCCGATATATTTTCAACTTTCTTTGACAGCATATATTGGGCGGAATTTACGATTTTTAACAAATCGCCGGTAAGCGCCGGATCCATAGAAATCTGACGGCCAATGGACGCCATATCGGAAGTTGGGTCGGCAATGAGTTTTTGAACCATTAAAACATTTTCAGGAAACTGGGGCAGGCTGTTTATATCCTCAATAATCGCCTTGGAAAGTTCGGAAAGATTTTCTATCATGGCGGCGTCCAGCGGGATGGATATGTTCGCCACGGTTTCTTTTTCTTTGGTTTTAATGGAAAAAGCCTCGTCGGCAAGGCCGATTTTTTTCAGCATGAGGATAAGGATAACAAGCCCGAGCCCCGCCCCCTCGGCGTCGTCCAGCACCTGATTCAGGGCGTCTTCCAGGCTTTTGTACTGCCTTGATCTAGCCAATTTATCCTGAATGCGTATCTGCTCCGTTTTTGTGGCCTGTACGTTATTGCGTATTTCTATGTTAATAGTATTTCTTTTAATCTGTAAAATTATTTTTATGTACAATCCCTTCTTTTTCTGTAATTGAAGGTAATGGCTTATGTTGGAAAGGGTGTCTTCCTTGAATTTTAACATTCCTTCCTTATAATCATCGGGATTGTTAATATCCAGTCCGCGTTCCTGAAAATAAACGCGTTTTGTATTCGCCTTTTTCGCGTTAACCACAAGTTCCTGAACGCAATAGACTATATAATCTTTTAATTTTAATTGATTTGTATGTTTAAGAAAAACCCCTATTACCTGTTCAAGATAAACTTCAATTTCTTTAGGCAGAGTATATGTAGTTATAGTCAGAGGAAGAGCGGACTTAATCGCTTTTTTAATTTTATTTTCGTCCACAACCAATTCGGTAGCAGAAGCCATAAAAAAACCTGCCTTTAGAAAAACTTAAAACTAAAGAGAATACGCCTTATATAATTTTCGGCATTTTATAATACATAGTTAATATATCAAAAATAAATGATTTGAACGAGTCAAAATGACGCGGTTTTAGTCACAATTTTAGCGCATGGGTCATAATTCCGGAATTTACGGGATTTAACGTTATATAAAAAGGTTTTATCTCCAAAAAACGCGAAATTTCACCAAAAAACCCTCTTTTTAGGCTTGGCATAGTATCTGCTATGTATATAGGCGTAGACAGGAGGACGATATGAAAAAGAACAATGAAGAAAAGAAAAGAAAACCGGAAGAAAACACCCTTGCTATATTTCTCAGGGAAATCAGCAATATCCCGTTGATGGACAGGGAAGAAGAGGAAATAACAGCCCGCGCGGCCGCGGCGGGAAATAAAGCCGCAAGGGATAAACTAATAAACGCCAACTTACGCTTTGTAATTAATATCGCGAAAAAATACCAGGGGCTGGGCCTTCCCCTTGAAGACCTGATTGCCACGGGCAATCTTGGGCTTGTAACCGCCGTTGACCGTTTTGAGGTTGATAAAAACAACCGTTTTATTTCATACGCTGTTTGGTGGATACGCCAGAGCATATTAAGCGCCCTTTCCGAAAAAACCAGAATGATAAGGCTCCCGGTAAACCGCGTTTTGGAACTTGTCAAAATTGAAAAAGCCAAGAAAATGGTTTTAAACCAAAACAACGCCGAAGACGAAATCGCGGCTCTCTTAAACATAGATAAAGCCCGCGTTACAGAGTTACTAAACATGTCCAGGGATATAGTTTCCCTGGAAATTCCGGTTTCCAGACATACGGATTCCATGCTGATAGATTTAATTGAAGACAGAAAATATACTATCCCGGATAAAGCGATGGAGCAAATGGCTATGAAAGCCGACATTGAAAATGTCCTGAACACCCTTGAAAAAGACGAAGCGGACATTATCCGCTGCCATTACGGCCTTGGACAGCGAAAGCCCATGTCGCTGAAAGAAATCGGCGCCCTTTTCAACCTTAGCAAGGAACGCATACGGCAGATTGAGGCGAAGGCCCTCGCAAGACTTAAAAACCCTATCCGCAGCAAGAAATTGCGGGCTTATGTAGCATAGAAGCATGTATACGCCATTAAAACGGCGTATACATGCACGATAAGCGACATTAAAACGTCGCTTATCGCAGCGGTTTACGGGCGGTTTTTGCGCCTGCGGCGCACCGCCCTACATTCCGCCTGCGGCGGAACGTCGTAAACCGCCATTAGCGAATAGCGAATATATTTTTAAAAGTATACTTTTTCCTACCTAAAAAGGCGCATTTTTGCCTAAAAGTATACTTTTTCTTACTGTTATTCCGAAAATTTTGGTATATATTTACTATAGAAGGAGATTTTTATGAAGAACGTAATAAAATTGCCCGAAATTATACGCGACGTAGTAATTATCACCCTTTTGACGTTAATAGCATTTTCAATGGCCGGGTGCGACGCTTTACTTCTTAATCATACATGTGAAACTTGTCACGGCTCCGGCAAATGTAAAGAATGTTTAGGAGAAGGAAAGCAACTTGGATATAAAGATGTTTATATACCTTATGATAATGATTCTGGTGAAACTTATTATATTCAAGTAAGTGAAGAAATTTTGGTAGAATGCACTTATTGCTCCGGTTCAGGTAAGTGTTGGACTTGTAAAGGAAAAGGAAAAGTATCAGGCGGCGGGGATGGAAAATTTCATTTTTAAGCTTCATTATAAAATAGAAGCTGGAGGTCTATATGAAAAATAAATTATTTTTAGCCGGAATAATTCTAATATTGATTTTTGCAATTATAGGAATGGGCTGCGACGGCGGAGGCAGCCTCGGCGGCGGAGGCAGCGGAGGCGGCAGTCTCGGGGGCAGCGGAGGCGGCAGTCTCGGGGGCAGCGGAGGCGGCAGTCTCGGTGGAGGCAGCGGAGGCGGAAGCGGAGGCAGCAGCGGTAGTGGAGGCAACGGCGGAAGCGGCGGGAGCGGGAGCGGCAACGGCGGTTACGACGACGGCAGCGGCGGAAGCGGAAACGGCGGCTACGATGATGGCTACGACGGCAGCGGCGGAAGCAGCGGAAGCGGCAGCCGTGATCCTAATTACAACAACGGCAGCGGAATTCTTATCATCGGCGGAAGCGGCAAAAGCAGAAGTTATTATACTGTAAAATTTATGATAACTACTTCCGACCCAAGTTCCCCTGTTGATATTACATATGAATATCCAAGAAATGACAGTTATTCATGGTCTTCCGGTTCTTCCATGATGAACACCGGAAATGAATCAGTTACCGAATTTCCTTGGGTATATACTGTTTCAATTTCAAGTAAAGTAATTGGCAACGGTGTTTTTCTTTCCGCCCGTTCTACAGAAGACGTTCTTCAAGGTGACGCTTCTAAAATTCCAGAATTGACCGCAAGAATATTTATTGACGGCAAACAAAGAAAAATAGGTTCCGGAAAAGGGTCTGTATTAATTAATTGGAGATAATCAGGTTAACGAAGCATAAATTGCCGTGAATTTAGGGAAAAAGAGGTGAAAAAACCCGGTATTTGCCGGGTTTTTTTTAAAAGAATTTAACTAAATTACTGTTGACGAACGGGGAAAAACTGTGATAATATAGAATCTGCCAGTTTGGTAAAAACATATTTCATTTCTTTTGGATAAAAATTATGCAGTATTTTGATACTCATGCCCACTTGGGGCTTATTGATGATGACCCCATTGAGCAGTTGATTGTTATACAGGAAGCCCGTCAGGCTTCCGTTAACCGGATTGTCTCTATTTGCAACAGTCTTCATGACTTCGGCCAGGTTTATGAAAACCTCAAGTCCGCGACAAATGTCTACCATGCGATAGGGGTAAGCCCTTCCGAGGTGCAAAACCCCGGAAAGGATTGGCTTTTACATATTGAACAAAACGTTCAGTATCCGCGGGTAGTCGCCATAGGGGAAATCGGCCTGGATTACTACCGTAAATTCGGGGATAAAAAATCCCAAATTGAGCTTTTCATCACCCAGCTTGACCTGGCGAACAAACTCAATCTGCCTGTTATCATCCACAACCGCGACGCCGGCCACGACGTGCTGGACATCCTCCGCGACCGCCTGCCCTCCCGCGGCGGGGTGCTTCACTGCTACTCCGAAGACGCCGCCTACGCCGAAAAGGCGCTGGATCTGAACCTGTATTTTTCTTTCGCCGGAAACCTAACATACAAGAACGCGAAAAATCTGCACGAGGCAATAGGCGTCCTGCCCGTAGACAGAATCCTAATCGAATCGGAAAGCCCCTTTATGATTCCCGCTGACTACCGCGAGAAGAAGAGAAACAAGCCCAAGTACCTGCCCAACACAGCGCAATATATGGCGAACATGCTGGACATGGAAGAGGAAGCTCTCGCCGATCAACTTTGGAAGAACGCGAATAAATTTTTCGGCCTGCCGAATGAATAGCGAATAAATGAGCAATTAACTAATATCAATTTTTCTCAAAATATATATATCCAACAGTCATTCTAAACATAATTAAATCTCTTTTTTATGAATAAATTATTTTAAAATCAAAGAGGTTAATATGGATATAAAGATTTTTATTGTTTTATTTATAATAGCTTTTCTGGTTATTTTCGGATTAGTTTCATGTTTTTCAAGCAATGAGCCAAGCGACAAAAATTCTATAAAAAACAGTCTTGATTGGGAAGGTGTATATACAGGCTCGCGCATGACAGACAGCGGAAATCTTATGAATGTCCGTATAAGAATTTTCAAAGAGCAGATTTTTGAAGCGAATTACCATTACGCGGACGGCTCTCACAATACGATTGACATAAGAGGACGATTCCAATGGGACGATACCGAGAGCATTATTATTATTGATGTAATTGACGCGCCTATCCGGTATAAGGTTGCCAAGAATAAGCTGATCAGGCAGGATGAGTACGATTATGTGCTGGAAAAGGTACAATAATAATTAAACATGATACAATATGAACCAATATGTCCCCTTACTATCGCCCCATCAAAATTGGTTCTCTTGAATTGCCGGGGAACCTCTTCCTCGCGCCGGTGGCGGGTTACACTGACCGCGCTTTTCGTTCGTTGTGCGCACAGCAGGGGGCGGATTTTTCTTTTACGGAACTTGTCTCCGCCGAAGCGCTTTACCGAAGCTGCGGGCGTTACGGGCTGGGGGGAACAGATGTCCCAAACGCAGAGGTCGAAACCGCCGTTAATCTGGTTCGGCGGGGGGAGAACGAAAAACGTTACGCGATACAATTATTCGGCGCGAACAGCGAATCAATCTACAAGGCGGCTTTACTGCTCGCGCCGCTGCGGCCGGACGCGCTGGATATTAACGCGGGATGCCCTGTCCCAAAAGTTGTAAAAAACGGCGCGGGGTCGGCGTTAATGAAAGACCCCGATAACATCGGCAGGATAACGGAAGCCGCGGTCCGCGCTTCCCGCGAAAGTTTGGGCTCTGTCCCCGTCACAATCAAAATACGTTCCGGGTGGGACAGCAAGTCCCTGAATTACGCCGAGTGCGCAAGAATCGCGGTTGAAGCCGGGGCGGCTCTGGTTACCCTTCACCCGCGCACAAGAGCGCAAAATTACGGCGGCAAGAGCGACTGGAGCCTCATTACCGATCTTGTTTCCCGTCTCAGCGTTCCCGTCGCCGGTTCGGGCGATCTTTATACGCCGGAAGACGCGCTTAAAATGTTTAAGGAGACAAACTGCGCCGCAATTATGTTCGCAAGGGGCGCGATGGGAAACCCCTTTATTTTTTCGCAGACCCGTTCCCTGCTGGAAACAGGCGCGTGGGAACCGGCTCCCTTTCCCGCGCGGATAGCCGCCGCCATGCGCCACCTTGAAATGCTAGCCGCGGACATAGGAGAGCGCACCGCCTGTCTTGAAATGCGAAAACAATTCTGCGCCTACACAAAAGGCTTAATAGGCGGCGCGGCCCTACGCGAAAAAGCCGTCCACGCCGAAACAGTCGAAGAATATCGGCAGATTGTGGAGGAATTTATCTAGTAATAAAAATTTTATAAGAAGACCTCACGCAGAGGCGCAAAGGCGCAAAGAGCGCCAAGTTGTTGTATGAAAGATAATCTTATTACTTTCATAATCTTTGTATATAAATAATATATCTAGATCAAATATGAGCTATCGGACGTGAACTTTGCGTCCTCTGCGCCTTTGCGCCTCTGCGTGAAGTCTTCGGGGAACTTTGTGTCTTACAATGTGAACGAACTGCCCACGTCTTTTAGGAGCGGGAATTCAGGAATACCGAACCTGTAATTGCCGGTAAGGCTGTACTTAAAGTTGCCTCTAAGAACATTAACGCCTATTGTCGTAATATCGCCTAGGGCCAAAGGAAGCTGTACGGTGATTTTTTCCGTGGCGCCCGCGTTTATGCTGGGACTGCCGACAACTCCTCCTTTGGGCAGCGCAGTGTTGCCGATTTTAAGAACATAGGAAAGATCGTTTATCTTTAAGGCGACATTGCAGTTGTTTTTTACGTTCAAGGCAAATTCAATTCTTCCGCCGGTGGGAATGCCGGGAATAGCCCCATAAGTAAATGTCACGGTTGGGATTGACGCAAGGGATACATTCGGGAGACGCAGGATTGGCAATTTTCCCTCATGCTCAAGAGGCCAAGACAAATCCCCAAAACCCGGCACCGGAATGTACGCTATCATTTTTATTTTATACGTCGCGTTACTATCATTCAAAGAAGTAATTACCCTTATCAAATCCGCGTAAGTAAAAGTTACCGGAAATTGTACTTCTGTTGATTCTCCGGATTTAAGCGAACCGCTGCTGTTTATGACTCCGTTTACAAACGGGTTATTGGCAATGGATAAATTCCAGTCAATCTTCGGAAGCGGAATATCCAGCGCGATATTATTTTTAACCTCTACATTGCTAAGCAGAGTAAGCCCCGTAAAATCAATGCCGGAAAAAGCGACCGATTTAAGCTTTACATCCGGCGCTTTAACTATATTACCGAGCGAACGGCAGGCAGAACAAAACAAACCGCATATCGGAATTAATATTATAAGCGATATTTTTTTAATCATTACCTTTCTCCATTAATAAAAAATAACACTTTATATATTGTTACAAAGCTCCCTACGGCAGTGTTATTGAATCGCCCAATTCGTTAAGGAAAGGGAAATCGGGAAGGCTGAACTTATAATTGCCGGTAAGGTTAAAACCGGAGATACCTCCTGAAATAACAGAAGGTAAAATTGACAAAGCGTCAGCGGCGTTCAGAGAAAATTGAAAAGGTATATTCCCTGTAGATCCCGGATTTAGTTTCGGCTGTGTTACAACTCCCTGTTTCGGTAACGGAGTATTACCTATTTTAACATCTAAGGAAAGATCTTTAATTAATATGGCAACATTGCTTTTGTTTTTTACGTCCAAAGAAAATTCAATTTTTCCGCCTGTGGGAATGCCGGGAATAAGACCGTAAGTAAATGACGCGCTGGGGGCCGAAGCGAAGGTTATTTCCGGTAAACGCGCTATTGGTATTTTCCCTTCATGCTCAAATGGAAATGTAAAATCATTCCCTTGTACGGGAATATGCGCTGTCAGTTTTATTTTATATAAGGGATTTTCCTTTTTATTTTCATCAGTCAGGGCAGAGATAAGACTAATCAAATTCTCATAAGTAAATACTGTCGGAACATGTACTATTGTTGAATCATTGGACTTAAGCGAACCTTCACTGCTAATGGTTCCTTTTACAAGCGATGATTCAATATCAAAAACATGCAAGTCAAAGTCTATATCCGGGAACGGAATATTAACTGAAATATTATTTTTTACCTTTATATTGCTTTGCAGTGTAAGGCCCTTAAAATCAATTTTTATAAAATCAACTGAATCAAGCGTTACCTCCGGCTCTTTAACCATATCCTTGAATAAATCACAAGTGGTATACAATAAACCGCAAATTAAAATTGCCGCTATTAATGTTAATTTTTTCATTTTTATTCTCCTTTATATTGAATATTATATCATTATTTAACGTATTTGTCATGCCTTAAAAACGCGTCTTGACCTGCCTTTATTTCATCTTTATCCTTAAAGAATGAGTATCATCAGGCGGCCTTTTAGGTATCAAACATTCGGCGCGGTTTACTGGCTGATTGGGATAAATGTTGTTGTTTACGCGGCAGGGCAGTTTTTTGGAAGGAATGTCTGGATTCTTCTGATGGAAACGCTGTCTATGATTCCCTACAGAATTGTTCAGGACAAATGGCTTTGGACCTTTGTTTCTTATATGTTCATGCACGGCAATTTCAGGCACATCCTTTTTAATATGCTGGGTCTTTTTCTTTTCGGGCTTCATGTTGAAAGGCAGATGGGCAGCAGGGAATTCCTGCTTTACTACTTTGTCACGGGGACTTTGGCGGGCGTTTTTTCCTTTGCGGCTTATTACTATACCCGTAATTACTATGTGGCGCTAATCGGCGCGTCGGGCGCGCTCTTTGCCGTGGAACTTGCCTACGCGGTGATATTCCCCGACTCGATTATTTATATTTGGGGCATAATTCCCCTTCGCGCCCCAATAATGGTTTTGGGTTATACCGCGCTGGAACTTTTCTTCAGTATTTCGGGCGGGCGCGGCAATACCGCCCATCTGACCCACCTTGCCGGTTTCGGTTTCGGCTGGATTTACTTTCTGGCGCGTTTCGGGATAAACCCCTGGCGGCGGCTTTTCAGGCGTTAGCTTTACGGCTTCAAGCCCGGCACGTTAAACTCAGGCGGGATTTTTGTGGGAGCGCCTTTTGAATCGACAAACGCCCAGGTAACCTTTGCTTCTATTAACAGGTCTTCGCCGCGCCAAATTTCCTGCGCTATAACGCCGCTAACCGCGCCCTGTTTTACGGAATGAGACTTGATAACCAGCTCGTCGTCGGTAAACGCCGGTTTTTTATAATCAATCTCGATTCTGGCTATATAAAGGCCGTATCCGGCTTTGGTCGCTTTGACAAAGTCAAAACCTATGTCTTTTAAAAACTCGTAACGCGCGTACTCAAGATAATTAAGGTAATTCGCGTTATTTACATGGTTGTAGCCGTCACATTCATAGCTTCTTACCCGCAAAGAACATTCAGTATTCATGCCGTTATAATACCCTATGCGGAAATATTTGAAAAGAGCCGGTTTATCGTGTATGATAAGTAATGTTCAATTATTGCCCATCCTGCGCCTCAAAAAAAATCAAATTTGAAGACGGCAAAGTTTTCCGCTGTCCGGACTGCGGTTATGTATACTATCACAATGTCGCCGCCGCAAACGCCTGCGTAATCAGCGTGCCGTCTGCGGAAGGAGAGCGGCTTATATTTACAGTCCGGGGCAAAGATCCCGGAAAGGGATTATTGGATTTGCCCGGCGGTTTTGTCGATCCCGGCGAAGGCGTTCTCGTCGGACTTTACCGTGAGTTACAGGAAGAAATCGGCTGGACGCCTCCTGTTCCTGGGGTTGTCCAAGAAGAATATTTTACCACGGAGTACACGGAGTTTCACGGAGGAAAATATGTTTTTCGTACAAAAACTCCGTGTAACTCCGTGACCTCCGTGGTTAATTCTTCCTTTTTGGACACCTCCGCGAAACTTGCGGATATTTTTAAACTGTTCGCCTCTTTTTCCAATGTTTACAAATACAAAGGGATCGATTACAACACCTGCGACATGTATTTTTCAATAAGCGCGCCCGGCCTTACGCGGGAAGCTCTGCGTTTGCAGGAAGGCGAAATTGCCGACGTGCTTTTTCTGAAACCGGAACAAATTGATTATGACCGGTTTGCCTTTGAGTCAACAAAACGCGCGGTAAAAACTTATTTGGGTATAAATATTTAACAGATAAAATATTTGGGGAGGTTGAAAATGTTTTCTAAAATTAAATCCGCGTTGTTAAGCGTAATGGGAATAATTATTTTAAACGGCGCGATAAGGTCGTATTTGTATATTGACAGAGAAGGCGGCGGGCTTACATGGCTGTTGTTTTTTCTATTTCTGTTAATATTTGATATTATTTCCATCATAAGTATTTTTATTTCAGCAAGAATGATAAAAAGGCAGGAAGAAGAAAAGCTCAGGAAATCGGCGCGCATTGTAAAAGCAGGCGCTATCTTTTTCTGGATTGCGGCGTATTTATATTACATTTTCAAAGTCAGGGGATTTTGGGAAACTTCCGTTCTTATTTACCTTGCGGCGTTATGTACGGCTGTATTGGGAACATCGGTCTTCAGTATCGCTTATATTAGATATTTACACAAAGAAAAAAAATTAAGTTCGGTAAAAGCGGTAATTTTTTCAATTTTACAGTTGATTGTTATTCCTGATATCATAACGATTTTGATTCTTACCCATTCCAAAAAACCTAAAGAAGAAAAAGAGCCGGGAAAAAACAAAAAGAGCGTTAGAGAGTTCCTTAGGTTTTATCTTGGCTCCTATTCTCCGCCTTTATTTTTCGGCGTTATAGCGGACGCTTTAAAACGGAAAAATATTCCCGAAAAATTTAGAAAGATAGGCGCGTTTTTCACAGACCAGTGGAAGAATCACCGTGTCCGCAGCGGCATAATCATCGGCGTTCTTTGTTTAATTCTCGTCGGCCTTGGCGCGTTCAGGTTTTACCAATCGCGTCTGCCCCAGCTTATCAACGTCAGTTACCGAGTTCAGGTTCCCGAAACAACAGGCGATCCCGAATACCGCGCCGCTCTTGCCGTTTTTTTCATGGGTTCCGCGGCGACGCTGGAGATGGCGAACAGCGAAGTTCCGGCGGGTTTGATTACAATCAATCCGGCCATTGAAGGCGTTTGGACATGGATGGAAGACTCTACACTTGTCTTTTCAACGAAAGAATCATGGAAGATAGGAAAGAAGTATACCGTTACTTTCGCGAAAGATTTATTTCCTTCCCATATAAAAACAGAAAAAAGTTTTAATTTTAATATTAAAGATTTTGAAATGGAAATTAACAACAGTGAATTTTACATAGACCCGGAAGACAACTTGATTAAACGGGCATTGTTCACAGTGTGGGCAAATTATCCGATTGATACTGATTCTCTGGAAAAGAACATCAATATTGAACCTATAATAACATCGGATTCCGGTACTTTGAAAAAACGGCCGTACCTGTACTCGTTGACGTATAACGAAGATCATACCTTAGCCTACATTGTATCCGAACCTCTGGGAATGCCGGCAAAATCAGTTGATATGCGGTTAAGAATTTCCTCTGGTGTTAGAGACGAAAAAAAAGAAGGAAGCCCTGCCGGAACCCTTAGCACGGTTGTGGAAATTCCGGGCATGACAAGTTATGTCCGCATAAACGACATGAATTACATTACGGTGAAGAACGACAGGCAGTTATACGACAGAGTATTGGTAATGGAAACAAGGGGCGGCGTTGACCCTGCTGAACTGGCAAAAAACGTTACCGCGTACTTACTGCCTAAGGATCTGCCGGAACTGCCGGGATCAAGAGCGCAGAAGGATTACTACTGGGACAGCCTTCATCAAATAGTACCCGAAGTTCTGGCGTTGTCAAAAAAAGTAAATCTTGAAGCTCTCCCCAATGAGCTTAAATACAGCGAGACGAACAGTTGGAAATTTGAAGCCGACTCCGACCGATTTTTATATTTCAAGCTGAACGGAGGAACAAAATTTTACGGCGGTTATGTCCTTGCCGAGTCTTATGAATCGATTTTTCAGATTGGAAGTTTCCCGAAAGAACTTTCTATACTTTCTGAAGGTTCTATTCTTTCATTCAGCGGAGACAAACGGCTTTCCATAATGAGCCGCGGGATAAAGGATGTGGAATTCAAAGTCGGACGCATAAGGCCCGACGATGTTAATCATCTGATATCGCAAACTTACGGGGATATCAGCAATATCAAATTTAACAATTACAATTTTAACCAATACAATATTACCGAACAGTATACGGAAAGCACTGTTGTTCCTGTTGCAAGCGAACGAGACATAGGTTATTTCTCTTTTGATTTTTCGCGGTATCTGGATAACATACCCAACAAAAATTTACGGCACGGCCTTTTTATTTTTACAGTCCGCTCAAAAGACGGTTCTTACAGCGACAGACGGCTTATCATGGTAACGGATATGGGTATCTTTGTAAAAACAAGCGCGGATTCCAGCAAGGACATTTTTGTCCAATCAATAGCTTCGGGAAATCCTGTTTCGGGCGCGGCTGTTAATGTGCTTGGTCTTAACGGCAACCCTATTCTCTCAACTTATACCGACTCAAGCGGACGCGCGCGAATTCCCAATTTCGGCGACACCTACAAAAACGATCGCGAGCCTACAGTTTACACGGTTGTTTCCGGCGAAGACATGTCCTTTATGGCTTATGAATCCAGAGGGCGTAATTTAGACTATTCATCCTTTGACGTAGGCGGCATTCACGGGGCAAGCGATCCTAAAACGCTAAGGGCGTTTCTTTTCTCGGACAGGGGATTGTACCGCCCGGGAGACGAGACGCGGATAGGGCTTGTTATCAAAAGCGGCGACTGGGCAGTAAATTTGGGCGGCACTCCGCTAGAATATCGCGTAACAGATCCGCGTGGCGCGGAAATTTTAAACAAACGAATCAAGCTGTCTCCGGAAGGAGTGGAGGAAATCCGCTTTACAACACAGGACTGGTCGCCGACCGGAACTTACACAACCTCGGTCTATGTTATTCAAGAATACAAAGATGGCGACGAAATAAGAGAGCGCCATATATTCCTTGGTTCCGAAAGCGTGAAAGTTGAGGAATTCCTGCCCGACACTTTGAACGTAACCGCCGTTTTCGATCCGCTTCCGCAGGACGGCTGGATTGCGCCCGGCGAATTAAAAGCGAGGGTTACGGTACGAAACCTTTTCGGCACGGCGGCCTCCGGCAACGAAGTTAAGGCGCAGATCAATCTGTCGCCGGGTTATCAGTATTTCCGCCAGTACCGCGACTACCAGTTCAGGGACCCGTACGCCGCAAAGAACAGTTTCCAGGAATTTCTGGGGACAAAGACCACAGGTTCGGAAGGGACTGTCGAGTTTAACATGAATCTAGCCAAGTTTGAGAAAGCAACTTACCGTCTTGGTTTTTATACCGAGGCTTTTGAAAAGGGAAGCGGGCGGAACGTTTCCGCCGAAGCTTCTGTTTATGTAAGCCCCCTGCCCTACCTTGTCGGCTACAAGGCGGATGGCGATTTAAGGTATATTTCGCGTAACACGGAAAGAAATCTGTCCATTATCGCGATAAACCCGAAAACGCAAAAGACGAGCGTGAACGATCTAACCCTTACGATAACCGAACTGCGCTATGTGTCCGCCCTTGTGCGCCAGCCTAACGGCGTTTACAAATACCAGTCAATTCAAAAAGAGTATCCTATATCCTCAAAACAGCTTACCATCCCCGCCGCCGGCCTTGAGTACAGCCTGCCCACAAACACGCCCGGCGATTATAAACTTTTAATCACGGGCCCCGGCGATTTGGAATACAACTCTCTCAATTTCAGCGTCGCCGGTTCGGAAAATATCAACCGCAGCCTGAACCGTACCGCGGAACTTGAAATTACCATGAACAAAACCGATTTCAGAAACGGCGAGGAAATTGAACTGATGATAAAAGCGCCGTACGCCGGAGCGGGGCTTATCACCATTGAGCGCGACAAAGTTTACGCTCACCGCTGGTTCAGAAGCAGCGGAGAAACTTCCATGCAGACCATCACGGTTCCCGCGGAGCTTGAGGGCAACGCTTACGTGAACATTCACTATTTAAGATCGCAGGATTCGCCCGAGATTTTTATGTCCCCGTTAAGTTACGGAGCGGTTCCTTTCTCGATAAGCCGCGAGAACCGCACCAACAGGATCAAGCTGGACATTCCGGGCGAAGCAAAACCGGGCGTGGATTTTGTAATAAAATACTCAACCTCCCGCAAAGGAAAGATAATTATTTTCGCCGTGGACGAGGGCATACTTCAGCTTGCCGGCTATCGTACCCCCGATCCGCTGGCGTTCTTTTTCAGGAAACGCGCTCTTGAAGTACGGACAGCCCAAATACTCGACATGGTTTTACCGCGTTATTCCATTGTTCAAAGTCTCGCGGCAATGGGCGGCGGCAGCGGTTCTGAGGAACTTGCGCGTAACCTTAACCCGTTCAAACGCAAGCAGAATGTTCCGGTTGCCTATTGGTCGGGAATAATTGACGCGGGGCCGGAAGTAAAAGAAGTGCGTTACCGCGTGCCGGATTACTTTAACGGAACATTAAGGGTTATGGCCGTCGCCGTAAACGACAGCACGATAGGCGCCGTTGAGGACAGGGCATTGATACGCAGTACCTTTATCATTTCACCTAACGCGCCTATGATGGCGGCTCCCGGAGACGAATTTGACGTTTCGCTTACCGTAACCAACAACCAGAAAGGCGTAGGAGAAAAAGGCAAGGTAAGCCTTAAAGCGGTTCCTTCGGAACATTTTACCATTTCGGGTAACAAGGAATTTAATCTGGACATTCCCGAAGGCAAGGATAAAACCTTAACCATTCAGGTAAAAGCCGCCGGCCCGCTGGGAGCCGCGCAGATACGCTTTGTCGCCTCCAACGGCGGCGAAACTTCGGAGCTTTCCGCTTACATGAGCGTGCGTCCCGCCGTACCGTACCGCGTGTCGCTTTATTCCGGAGCGATAAAAAACAAGAGCGCGGAAACCACGATAGACCGCAATCTTTACGAAGAATTTAACACCAGAGAAGTTTCGCTCTCTTATCTTCCTATGGGAATCGCGAAGGGGCTTTCATTCTTCCTTAACAACTTCCCCTACGGCTGTTCTGAACAGATAACAAGCGCGGTCTTCCCCTTCCTGTATCCCAATCTTTTCAAGGAACTTGGTTACACAAGGGCGCAGGCAAATGAGGGAATTAACCGCGCAATAGGCATACTTCAGGCGCGGATGAAAGAGGACGGCACCATAGGCGTGTGGACTTCCCGCTCCTACGATGACCCGCTGATTACAACTTACGCCGCGCATTTCCTAACCGAAGCGCGTAACGCGAATTATTATGTTTCACCCTCAATGATGGAAAAACTGCTTAACGCGTGCCGAAACATAGCTTCAAGTATGGGAACAAGCCATTACGATTTTACCACCCGCGCTTACGCGATTTATATCCTTACCAGAAACGAAATTGTCACCACTCCGCTGGTTGAATCGCTAAAAAGGGATATGAATCGCTCTGATGAATCGCAGACAGGGATTGCCGGACTTTACCTTGCCGGAACTTACGCGCTTTTGCAAAAAACAAACGACGCTTCGCTTCTTCTGGGAAAAATCAAGCGCACGATGGCAAAAGACAGCAGTTTCCGTTATATAGACGAGCTTATGTATCATTCGATATACCTCAATATATTATCGAAGCATTTCCCGCAGCGTCTGCGCGACATATCGGAGTCTTTGTTAGTTGACATGGCGGGGCAGATGGAAAAACAGTCCTACACCACAATTTCCGCCAACCACGCGCTTATGGCAATTGACGCCTATTTGAAAGCGGTCCCGACCGCGGAAACAGGCCGCTACACAATACAGGAAGTTTCAAAAGACAACCAGCGCAAAGATTTGAAGGCATCGGGAACAACATTGTTCAGCGCCCCCTTCTCCGCGAACGCCGCAAAAATCGCGCTTGAAAACAAGGACAACCTTAACCTGTTTTATCAGATAACGGCCGCCGGTTTTGACCGCGAGTTGCCGGCTAAAGAAACAAAGAACGGCATAGAGGTTTACAGGGAATTTCTTGACAGTTCGGGAAAACCAGTAACTTCGATAAAGGTAGGCGACGTAATAACGGTAAAACTCAATTTCCGCAGCCTTTCCAACACAGAGTACCGCGACGTGGCTATTGTCGATTTATGCCCCGCCGGCCTTGAGACGGAAATTGATTCGGCGCGGCAGAGCGAAAGATCCTACGACGGATGGAGTCCCGACTATGTTGACATACGCGAAGACAGGCTTGTAATCTACGGCACTTTAAGCGCCAGGATGGGAAGTTTCAGCTACCGCGCAAGGGCGATTAACGCCGGCACATTCACAACTCCGCCCCTCTTTGCCGAAGCGTTATATGATAAATCAGTTTGGGCTCTCCGCCCTCAGGCTTCGATTAAGATTGTTAAATGATACGGTTGCCGAAGATATTCCGGACGCTTCGTTTCCCGCGATTGCGTCCGGGTTTATTAATACCTTCATGTATCTGTCTTGTTCTTATTCTATTTTTTGTTATCAACGCCGTTTTTGTGAACATCTTAAACGGCGTATCTTTTTCCCGCGCCTACTTTGACAGAAACGGCAAATTGCTCAACATTTTTCTCACAAATGACGACAAGTACAGGCTAAGGGCGAATCTCGCTGATTTTCCGCCCGCTTTGATCGAGGCGGCTCTGCTTCAGGAAGACCGGTATTTTTACGGTCATATAGGCCTTAATCCTATGGCGATGTTTAAGGCGGGCTGGGAAACTTATGTGAAAAAGTCCCGCAGAATAGGCGCGTCTACTGTCACCATGCAGCTTGCCCGCCTGCGCCATAACCTGTACACCCGGAACCTGCCGGGAAAGATAGCGCAGATTTTTACCGCGCTTTTTTTTGAGATATGTTATTCAAAACAGGAAATTCTTGAAGCCTATCTTAACATGGTTCCCTGCGGCGGCAACATTGAGGGATTTCCGGCGGCGGCGTGGTATTATTTCGGCAAGGACATAAAAGAACTTTCGTTATCTGAAATCCTAAGCCTTGTCGTAATTCCCCAAAACCCCGCTAAACGCGCTCCGCTTAACAGACGCGCCCCGGCTGAGTTAATTGATTCCCGCAAGATACTATATGAGGCATGGATTGAAAACCACCCCGAAGACACTCTTGTGGAAACGGAAATGGATTTGCCTCCCTTTCTTGTAGACCAATTTCCGCGCCGTCTTCTTCACCTAACGGAGTATCTTAACAAACGCCCTTTGCCTAAAGCGAACCTGTCCCCGTTAAACCGTTACCGCACTACGATAGACTTGACTCTGCAAAACATATGCGAAAGGGAACTTGAATTTTTTCTCGTCCGCAACAGAGGCTGGGGAATAAACAACGGCAGTATCCTTCTTGTTGATTATTCAAACATGGAAGTGCTGGCGGCAATAGGTTCCGCAAATTATTTTGACGATAAAATTCAAGGGCAGGTAAACGGCTTTGCCTCCAAGCGCTCCCCCGGTTCAACACTTAAACCGTTTATCTACGCGCTTGCGCTGGAACAGGGATTGATCCACCCCGAGAAAATGCTGAAAGATACGCCCGTAGGTTTCAGCGAATACACGCCGGATAATTTTCGCGGCGACTTCAAAGGCCCTGTGAGCGCGTGGTACGCTCTCGTAGACAGCCGGAACATTCCCGCCGTACAACTTGCGAGGGAAATTCATAAACCCGACCTTTACGATTTTCTAAAAATGTCCGGTATTTCCGGCCTGAAAGATAAAGGCCATTACGGCCTTTCGATTGTGTTGGGCAGCGCGGATTTGACAATGATTGAACTTGTTTCCCTCTACGCCGCCCTAGCCAACGGCGGAGTAAAAAAAGAGCTTCGCTTTTTATCGGCTAGAGACAATTTTTACACAAGTGACGCCTCCCGAAGCGGCGCTTCTCAAAACGAAGCCTCTCGAAACAACGCCTCAAAGACTCCCTCGCAAGGTGAAAAAATTTTAACCCCCGCTGCCGCGGCAATTACGGTGAGAATGCTGGAAAGAAATCCCGCCCCCGACGATTTTCGTGTAATGAAAAGCCGTTCGGTTCCCATAGCCTACAAGACCGGCACTTCAATAGGTTTTAAGGACGCATGGTCTATCGCCATATTTGACCGTTACGTGCTATGCGTATGGCTTGGAAATTTCTCCGGTGAGGGAAACAGCGCGTTTATAGGCAGGCTAAGCGCCGCCCCCCTGGGTTTCAGCATAATAGACGCGGTTCTTGCGGAAATCCCCAATGAAAAATTTTTAGCGCGCCGTCCGCTTCCGCCGGAAGTCAAAGCCGTACAAGTATGCTCTGTCTCCGGCGACATTCCCTCCGACGACTGCCCCCGATTAATAGAAACTCTCTTTATCCCCGGCGTCTCCCCGATTAACCGCTGCCGCATTCACCGCAAGGTCTACATTGACACCCGCACCGGCTACCGCACAAACGAAACCGAAGGCAAATACATCCTAAGCGAAGTCCGAGAATTCTGGCCCTCCGACATAATGGAAATCTTTGAAGCCGCCGGCCTCCCGCGTTTTTCCCCTCCCCCCTACCCTCCCGATTCCTCAAGCGGCGCCCCGTCAAGCGGTTTTCCGCCTTCGATAATTTCTCCTCTCGCGAACACCGACTACATTATCCGCCCGGGACTTCAGGCGGACAATCGCAGTAATCAGATTGTTCTTCTCGCCTCCGCGGATCAGGACGCGGGCGAATTGTTTTGGTTCGCCAACGCGAGTTTTTTGGGAAGAGCGAAACCGAGAGAGCGGTTTGTGTGGTCACCGGGGGCGGGGGTGTGGGATATTTCTGTGGTGGATAATTTGGGACGCTCTTCGGGAGTTCGTGTGCGAGTGGAGGCTTCGGGGGAGTGAATGAGGGTATTGATTAAGCTGATGCGCGGCTTTTTTGTTTATTATTCACAAAATTATCATCAGCATAAACAGAGGAAGATTTATTTTCTGTTTTAGGTTTTGAAAGTCACATTTCGTCATATTCTCGCATTCTGGCTTCTGTTATTGCGCCAACTTTAAACATCTCTATTGCATCCTGATGGATTACTTCAAGCATTTCACTCTCGTATTTCATTTTTATTCCTTGTTAGCAAATCGATGAAACCACTTATTTTTGAAGATTCTCACTCTTATATAATAACAAAAAATTAAGAGAAAAACATCCAAAAGTAAATCATTTCGACTCATTATAAGTGTTATACTGCTTGCGGACTGTATCAATAGCAATATTTATATGTTTAGAAAAGTCTTCGGAAATATGCTCAAGTGCCGAGTTTTGCTCATCTGTTGCCCCCTCGCCCTTAAAAAGCGACCAAACTTCGACATCAAGAGCTTGGGCAAGGTTACATAGCGTTTTTGCTTGTGGAAAATTGTTCCCCCGTTCAATGTCTGAAAGGGAAGTTACAGAAATATGGGCTTTTTCAGCCAAATCAGCTTGTGAAAACTGCTTACGAAAGCGAAAAAATTTGATGTTTTTACCTAAATTTTCTTTTAATTCTTGTTCCTGCATCTATTTTACCTGTTTTTTACCTCTTTTTTATTAAACCAAGCCTTAAAATTATTGACAAACAGCCTATGCCTGTATACTATATAGGCTATGGCTTATATATAAATTGAGGGATTTACGTTTTTCAAGGCGTTATTCCTATTATTGCAAAAACGCCGATTTTCGGCTTTTTGATAGGCTGTCCGTATGGGTGGAAAAAACAAAACGCTCCGCAATGAGGTAAAACTACGGAAGGGGTTCTTTATGAAAAAGAAAATGTTGATGATTACTGTGATTTTGTTAATTGCCGGTTTTGTAACACTTACTCAGGGGTGCGTTTCGGATCCCGCATTCTGGGCGGCTCTATCAGATGGTATTAACAGCGGACTTACAGGCGGATCCTCCGGTAGTAGTTCAAGTTCATCGTCCGGCTCAAACAATTCATCTAGTTACAATAATTATGTGGTCACTCTCATTAATAATTCAAGTGTTACGGTAACTGTTTATGCGGAAGGATATAAATACACAATACCGCCAAATTCATACAAAACGCATAGCTCGCGAAATTCTGATATTGATTGGACTTATGAACCAGGTAATCTAAATGCTTATTATAACAAAGTTTATCAATCATTAACATTTAGTGATTAAATAATTATGTCTTTTTTTGCAAAAACGCCGGTTTACGGCTTTTTGATAAACCTTCGTTGGGAATTGTTCGAAAGATGGCAAGAAAGACTACGAAGGGAGCTTTTATATGAAAATATTTTAATGAAACAGTAAGGAGGCAAAAACAGAGAAAAGGCAGAAAACATTCTCCTGCCAACAAGATCTGCCTTATGGCGGTTAATAAAACGCTCCGTAATGAGAATAAACTAAGAAAGGAGTTAATTATGATGAACAAAAATTTCTGTGTTTTTGTCATAGCATTGATAATGATGTGTATGGTGATGGGTGTTGTTTTTTCACAAAATAGAAATGATTATTGTCCGGCACACGCCAGACAGAATGCAAGAGGGGAATTTGTGAGCGGCTGTCAAACATGCAGAACTGCAAAAATTAAATATGATAAACGACAAGCTGCCAGAGCAGATAATGAACGGAAACTTAGAGAACAAAAAAAGCTGCTTGCACAAAAAGAACGTGAAAAAGCTGCCGCAGAAACAGCTTCAGAAGCAAATCAAATTGAACAGGAAATCAGAACAATTAGAGTTACTATTATTCAAATTGAGGCTGAATTGGATTAAACGTAAAGAAAATGGTATCAGGCAAAAATAAGAATATTGTCTGATACCATTATATTATTTAAAAAATTGATTAAGGAAAAAATGACAGATTAAGAAACTTTCGCCCTTGATGAATACTACACCAAAAATCCGCCAAAAGTCGATCCTTCAAAGGCTCGTATCCGTATACCTTTAGTCCGTCTTGATAATGCTTCCGTAGAATATTTGGCAAATGATCAAAAATGTTAATTCTTAATTAATCAATTTTTATATAATATTATTTATGGAAAATATATTATTTGAAACAAACAGAATAATCGTTCGAAAACTATCAATAAATGATTCAGAATATTTATTCAAATACAGCCGGGAAAAAATAACAAAAAAGGAATTGCCTGATGAAGTTTTTAATAATATAACTGAAACTAAAGAAAAAATAGAATATTTTTTGTCAAATTATGATGAAAAATATCCGTTAGTTTATGGAATAATATTGAAAAAAAATAATATCATTATAGGGCATATTGGTTTAAGTGAAATTGATGAAGGAATAGAAATAGGTTATGCAATAGCGGCCGAATATCAAAATAATGGGTATGTGTCTGAAATAATAATACCATTTACTGACTGGATAAAAAAATATTTAAGGATAGAAAAAATATATGGAATAGCGAAAAAGGAAAATACAGCATCATGGAAAATATTGGAGAACAATTGTTTCGAGTTAGAAAAAGAAGTTATAAATAAAAATTATTTTGAAGGAAAATATAAAGTAAAAATATATTCAAAAATATTATGAAAACCATGGAATATATTGAAAAGACACAAAACGACAATAAAGCCGTCACGGAAATAATAAATGGCTGGGGTTCTGACATTCTGGTTACAAGAGGAAATGTTTATAAAGCAAATGATTTAGACGGAGTATTAGTATATGAAAATAATAAAATTATCGGATTAGGGCTTTATAAAATAAAATATGATTGTGAAATAGTTTTATTGGAAACATTTGTTCAAAACAAAGGAATAGGAACAAAAATAATTGAAGAAATAAAAAAAATAGCAAAGAAAAAAGATTGTAAAAAAGTTTGGGTAATAACATCAAATGAAAATATAAACGCAATAAGGTTTTATCAAAAAAGAGGTTTCCATTTATCAAATATTTATATAAATGCAATGGAAGAAGCAAGGAAAATAAAACCTGAAATACCAAAATTTGCGGATGGAATAGAAATAAGAGATGAGATAGAATTTGAAATAAAAATATAAAGTTCGGCTTGTGCTTCAGGCTTCAAGGGGAAAGCGGGCATATTCGCCCGCCACTGATACCCTTATGTTACTCTACAATAAATGTGTATGGACCGTTTGTACTGCTGACTGCCGTAATTCTTATCCAGTATGTTTTTTCCGATGATGTAATTAAAGTACACAAAGCATTATTCCCATCTCCGCTATTGTCATCCCATTCAGTAGTCCAATTGGTATCATAATTATCCCAAACTCTCATAAATGTATCTACCACATTTCCCGTGGTTTTAAAAGTTACTCTATTACCTGTACCATTGTAAATAAACCAGCGTTCACCGCTTGATGTAATAGTATAAGAATTTGAAAAACCAATAGAAACTTCTTCGGCGTTATATGCTGAACTGCCGTTGCCTGTACCGTTACGCAAAATCAAGGTGTATGTACCGCTGTTACCGGTAATGTTAATATAATACGTTGTTCCTGAAACTGTAAAGAAGTTAACTCCTTTATACCCGTTCAATTTACTATAAGAGGACCATGTTTCATCTCCAATATAAATCCTTAAGTTTGTATCTACCACATTCCCATCGGTTTCAAAAAACACACGATCACCTGTACCTGTGAATATGAACCAATGTGTACCGTCTTTGTAAATAGTTTGAGCGGAAGAACTGCCAACCGAAATTGATATTGGATTAGCTCTTAGGTTGGATGTAGGCTCTTTAACAACAAAAGTGTATGTGCCTGAAGTACTGCTGTTTGCTGTAATTTTAATCCAGTATGTTGTTTCCGATGTTGTAACTAAACTGCACAGTGCGTTAGCCCCATCTCCGCTATTGTCATCCCATTCAGTAGTCCAATTGGTATCATAATTATCCCAAACTCTCATATATGTATCTACAACCTTACCTATAGTTTCAAAAATTACAGGATTACCTGTACCTGCGAACTTGAACCAGTGTTCACCGCTGGAACTGATAGTATGGGAAGAAAAATTTCCTATGGTAACCGGTATTGCATTGTCTTTTGTACTACCGGGGGTTTTTTTACCGCCGCCGGAACTGCCGCCGGTGCCATCGGAGTTATTATCCATTAATAGTCCACACCCCGGTATTAAGAACCCGATCATTGCCACGATAACGATAACCTTAATGATTTTGAAAATATTCTTCATAAAGAACTCCTTTCTTCAATTACTCAATCTATTTCGATTAGTAATCAACTGTTGAAAAATAATCTTAATATTAGCCTTTTAAATAATATTATATCCGTATAGCCAATAAGTCAAGTACTGAAAAGCAATTATTCTGTTCTTTAAAGCTAAAAGGTTTTTAATTGTCAAGCATTCGGGAAGCATCGGCAAATAATATAAAAGAATATCGCTGTAAACTCGTTTTTCACAAGATAAACTCGATCATTTATTAATTGAAAATATTCAAGAATTATATTATATATATTTTAGGAGATAAAACATGAATCCAACAAAAAATGATTTTGACCACATTAAATGGAAAAAACATTTCGAAACCGCCTCTAAAGAAAAGACCGGATTTAATGAGCTTAGAGCGGATATCTATCAAAATACAAATAAAATGGTCAAAAACGGCGGTTATTATATAGACGGTAATTTAGTAAATATCCCAAATACCCTGTTAGCAGAAAAAACCGAATATTTTACCGCGCCGGACAAATTAGTTAATAATAGCGAATATCAAACAGAGTATTCGGTTATTAACGCGGACTGTCTTGAAACAGCAGAAATTTTAGTAAAATCCCGACTTAATCCCTGCGTATTAAATTTAGCAAGCCGTCAAAATCCGGGCGGCGGGGTGCGTAACGGCGCGGGAGCGCAGGAAGAAAATTTATTCAGAAGAACTAACTTATTTCTGTCATTGTATCAATTTGCCCCTTACGCAAATGAATATGGAATAAAAAAGCATGAAAAAAGTTATCCGCTTGACAGAGATACAGGCGGCATATACTCCGCGGATATTACGGTATTTCGCGGTTCAGAAAAGAACGGATATTGTTTATTAAGAAAACCTTTTGCTGTTTCTTTTGTTACAGTTCCGGCTATAAGATCGCCTGAATTAATTGAAAGGAATGGAAAGCTTTATATAGCTGATAATCTCGTAGAACCCGCGAAAGAAAAAATACGGACTATATTCAGAATTGCGGGCAAATATAAGCATGATAGTCTGGTATTAGGCGCGTTTGGATGCGGAGCGTATGCGAATCCTCCCAATCACATGGCGGAATTATTCAAGGAAGTTTTTCTTGAAAAAGAATTTATCAATAGGTTTAAAGTTATTGTTTTCTCAATATTTGATGATCATAATAGCAATAAGCGGCATAATCCAAACGGAAATGTTTTACCGTTTTTGGAAGTATTCGATAGCGTACTATTAAAATGAATAATTAGTACAATTTTCCATATTATTGACAAGAAAATTTATTTTTAATAATATAATTATATGGAAAATCAAGAAACTATCAGGGAAAAATGGAATAAAAACCAGCTCTTCAAACTATTATACGGTCTTTATCACACTAAAATTCCTACAATGATTTGGGGAAATCCCGGCGGCGGCAAGACAAGCACCGTTAACTTTTTGGGAAAAACTTTGGGCAAACCGACAGAAGTACGTTCAGGCAACAAGTCCGATCCTACTGATTTTTCGGGTATTCCTTATTTAACCGACGGAAAGGGCGAAAACGGCGGGAAAGCCCTGAAATTTTCCGAGCCAAAATATGTTCAGATTATGAAGAACAACCCGGACGGCATATTATTCTTTGACGAAATAACCACCTGTTCTCCGGTAATTCAAGTTGCTCTTTTGTCAATTATTCAGGATTGTCAATTCGGCGAATTTGAAATTCCAAAGACAATCTACAGGGTAGCCGCGGGAAATTATAACAATATAACCGGAACGCATAATATGAGCCTTGCCCTGATGAACCGCTTTTGCCATATCTTTTATGAAATGAACATAGATTTTTTTATGGATGGATTTGTTGCCGGCTGGCAAAATCATGAATACGCCAAAATAAACAATATCGAAGAGCAAATAAAGAAAAGACTTAAATACCGTTTAGC
>Ga0268262_10000536_pt1 | contig 49769 bp, 46 predicted proteins | sample TergutNc150P3_FD_190354 | JGI IMG/M metagenome (GOLD analysis project Ga0268262, IMG submission 190354) | Nasutitermes corniger P3 segment gut microbial community from laboratory colony in Florida, USA - Nc150 P3 (SPAdes) (version 2) | ecosystem: Host-associated > Arthropoda: Insects >... | reverse complement strand
TTTCTAGCTCTGTCCACAAATTCTTTTCCTTTAAGTCTATGGTTTCCCTTGGGAAGGCTATGCCAACAGAGCCATCGGCAAAGGCTATTCCAACCCGCCGCTCTCCGTAATCTATAGCTAGATAGTTTTTGCGTTCACTATGCATTCAAATCTTTCAACAAAATTAAATTTTTGCCGTCAAGTTTTATGTAGCCATTTTTTACCAGAAAAGATAATTCCCTATTTACCGTTTCTCTTGTGGTGCCGCACATCGCTGCTATTTGTTGCTGGGTTGGGCGGTTTTTCCCACCCGTTTCCTCTATAAATTGCGTTAAGCAAGACCTTATTCTGCCCCTGATTGTACTCATAGAAAGAGATTCTATTTGCATATAAGTTTTAGCGAGCTTTCGCGTTGTTGCTCTTAAAAAAGCTATTAATAATTTTGGGGTATTTGTTATTTCGCTTATAAAATCCTTTCCTTTGAAAATGACAAGGGAACAATCACCTTCGGCTTTAATGGAAAAATAACTCTTGGCATTCTCGCTAAAAAGCTGTATTTCTCCAAAAAAATCACCGGTGGCAAGCAAACTCAAAATACTGTTTCTCGAATTTTTGAAATCGGAAAAAACTTTCGCTTGCCCCCTTGCTATAAAAAACATAGCTCTGCGCGTATCGCCTGCAAGTATTATGGTTTCTCCGTGCTGAAAATTTTGAGTGGTGGCGATTGCTGCAAATCTGCTCAGAGTTGCTTCGTCCAAATCCTTGAAAAAATCTATCTTGCGAAGCAATTCAGCCATATCATAGCACCTTAGCCACCGCGAACACCATCCCCGGTCTAAAGTATTTCCCTGCTGTGTATTTTAATGCCGTGCCGTGAAGCAAAGCGAAAAGCTCAGAGGCTTTAATTTTGTGCCTTGTGCAAATACTCTTAAACTTTTTTTCAAATTTGCTCAAATCCCTCGGCAAGTCAGGTGAAATGCGATTGTCTTCAAGCAAAGCTCCGTTTTTTTTCAAGTCGCCGAGCAGAGTTTTTGTCACCTTGCCGCTAGTATGCAAGCGGCAGCTTCCGTTAAAACCTTCGGGTGCAGCAAAAGGAATGCGAGCTTCTTTGTAAAGATTGCGGAAACACGCTTCCAGCAAATCATCGGCTTCCTTTTTCATCCCGTGCATATACATTGCGGTTGCGAGGCTGTATTGAATGCCTATCCAAACATCGTGTGCCTGAAAATTAAATTCATCAAGAGGCGAACCATCTTTATGCACCAAATTTGCCGCGCCTATTAAAGGGCTATTTTTTTTATAGTTAGTGTTGTAAATTTTCGTTAAGGTTCGCTTTGCTTTTTTTGAATCCATAATCGGCTCCATATTCAGCAAACGCAAATATGTATCTGCCAAAAGAGCGTCAGCAAAAACATCATCATTTACGCCTTGCGATTTGGAAGCATAAAAGATAAAATAACCTTCCTTTTCATTCCACAAAACCTCGTGGAAAACCCTTTGGGCATCATTAGCCCAGTTACTCCAGTGATTAGCGCGCTCCCTATCTCCGAGGGTTTCTGCAATTTTTGCCGCAGCACGCAAACCTGCAACCCATAGCGAACCGCAATAAACGGAAATCCCGTGGCTCGCCAAGTTGTCAAAGGTATCGTCCGTTCCGTGGGTGAGTGGGAATACCTGCCCTGGTTCAACCAATTTTTCCAGATATTCCATTGAAGCGTAAACCGCATCTCTGCAATAGGTGAGCACGGAAATATCGCCTGTCATCTGATAATGCCTTATCACCATCAGAACAAATTTTGGAGCGAGGTCTTTCCACTCTTTTACATTATGCCAATCATAAGCATCGGGGGCAGCGTCAAAAGGGCTACCCAAATCGTGTATAACCGCTCCTCTAACTCCTCTTATGCCTTCCAATTTTGGGTCTGGCAAATCCGCGTAGGGCAAACCAACGTAAGAATGATGCCTGCGAATTTGCGAATTGGTTGCCAAAACCGCATCCGCGAAACTGCGCATAACGCAGCCATCCAAGCGCGGCAAAAGGGCGAGCAAGCTGAAAGAGCCGTAAAAATAAACATCCAAGCTGTTGAAGAATGGGTAGTCTGCGCATTCGCGGACTAGGAATTTATCCTCTTTATCCCAAATGGTTGCCTCCGCCAAAAAGCTCAAAGTGTTGATAGCGAGAGTGCGGAAATTTTTGCTGGCGTGCTCCGGGACAAGGCGGTTATAGTTTACGGGGATTGCAGATTCAATGCGCGGTATGGCTTCTATAAATTCGGATAGCATAGGTTTTACGCGTTTGTCCGGGTCGGGGTAAAATTCCGTGTATTTTTTAACGGAGTTTAAGCCGTTCATCCTTATTAAAGGGAAATCGAGGGCTAATGAGAACTGAACCCTTGCGCTTGTATTTGGAGGGAGTTCAACGGTCACGCACAGAGCGCCTGCCATTGTTTCCCTGCCGCTGTAAACATTCTTTACCCAGCTTTTGCTAACCCTGCCCGATAGCAAAGCTCCTTCTAGCACAGTGGCTTCGTCTTGCTTGTAGAACATCGGCTTTGTGCTTGCTTGAGCGATAACGCCTGGATTCCAAGTAGCTCCAATTGCCATTCTGCCTGCGCAGTCGGATTCTGCGAGAAATTTTTTTGTGTAAAACTCTATGCCTATGGTATAACGGCTATCGGATTGAACCTGCCCAAAGGACTCCGCTTGGGGAAATTTTGCATTTGGCTGCAAAACAAAAGAGGAGTCCTGAACGCCGTGCCTATCTTTCAAAGCGTTGTACCCGCAGAGATTGTCTTGCATTTGGACGATGGTTATTTCGCGAGTTTTGTTTGTGGGGTTTTCCAATTCAAAAACTGTAGCATTTACCGGTAAACTGCTCATCCTTTCGTTGCCGGGCAGCACAGGGGAAAATTGGATTTTGCGTATCTTTGCCATCTTTTTAGAAATATATTTGGTAGCGGAAACGGGGTACAGAGCTGTGTATTCCATCAATTCTGGCTCGTAGCCCTGCTGCCCTGAAATTTCCTGCTCGCTTTCCCAAGCTGCGGTTAGCGAGCCTTGCCTTTCTGGGGTTTCGCCAACAAGCCCGTCAAAAAAATCTATGAGCCAAAGCCTTTGAAAGCGTGGGCTGCGGTTATTGCTTTCCAGCATCGCTTCTGTTCTGCGACTCCATTCAATATGCCAGCGGTTGAGGCGTTCTTCGTTTGCGGCGTATAAGTCGCCTTTTTTTGTTGCGTTTTCCAATAACTTTGCTATCTCATCAGCTTTAAGACCTTCTGGCACAAGGGCGTTGCCTTTTATGTCTGTCAACGGGAAAAATGATAGTAATTCATAAACCTGCGCAACATTTTCAACTTTCAAAGGCGCGCCTTGAATTGACTCGCTGAAATAAAAATCATTTAATCTCAAGTCCCCGTTTTTTTCGCCCCGAACCTGGATGCCGGGCAAAAAGTGCATAACAGGGGTTGTGCCTGCCGGAGTTACGGTAAATGCACTGCCTATTCCGCCAACCGCTATACCTGTGGTTGCTGGCGTTGTGCTTAGAGGGGTGTACCAAGGCTGTATAAATTCAACAGCAAGCCCAGAAGTCATTAAATCTTTGACTGTACCTTTAAGAGCAGATTGAGATAAGTATTGAGAAAACATTGGGGGAATATAGAAAATACTGATTAAATGGACTGCTGCAGTTTCCAGTCGTGCTGTTAACGCACAAATTTCTCCGTTGTTATTGACTAACTGTCAATTTATAGCAAATATAGTAAACGCTGATTAACTCATTTGTCATGTTTTTATAAATACATAAAAATTTTACACTGTTGTCAAAAATATTCTTCATTTTTTTATGGTTTGGAGAGGGAAAACGGTGTTTATTGATGTAATTGAAATGGAAAATCAGGGATTTGCCTATAATCGTAATTTGGAAACAATAAACGGATGCGGTTTCTCTTTTCTTTTTCCAATGCCGAGTATTTCAATTTTATATTCAATGAAACTTTCCGCTATGATTTTGAGACAGAAGGGAAGAGATTTTTATGATGCTTTATTTTTGCAACAATTCGGGGAGCCGGATTATGCTTTTTTGAAGCATAGAGTTGGAGTATCCAGCAAGGTGGGTATGCTTGCTAAAATCGCAAGTGTGTTGAAATCCATAAATCTTGAGCATAAATCTAAGGATTTTGAGCACTTACTGTTTGATAAACGACATTCGGAAATGGTTAAGAAATTCAGGGAGTTGTTTTGCCCTGATTCGCACTAATCGTGCAAACAACGCACGCTGAACAAATCGTTTTTACTGCGTTTTAGCCAACTAGCATAATCGCTGTTGTAAGCCAAGCCACGGCCATAAGCCATTAAATGGTCGTGTTCATCTATGCCCCACCAAAAACCATAGCTACCTATATTGCTGGAAAAACCCTCCGCGTTACCGATGCCGCCGGGCAGGGCAAAAAAACCAAAACTGTCTTCGCATAAATAAATTTTGCCCGAACCAGGCGAACCGCAATTTAGCCAGCCTTCTTTAGCTTTCAAACGCTTGCCAGCAGTGGGATTTTCGTAAGGACCGGATATGCTAATAGTATCATCTGCAACCTCTGCAATGGTATCGCCTGCAAAACTATACAATATATCCCACTCCTCATTGCTGGGAATATGCCAATCCACAGGGCATACGCCCCTATGATGAGCATTTACCTGGTTTGCGCAAGAAGCGCCGCTGCATTTAGGCGGCAAAGCCAGAGCCGTTGCCCAATCGTAAAGACGCCCGTATTTGGCGCAATTTGCCGGGTCGTCGTTGTAGCATTTACTGCCTATAACATAGCAGTTCAAGTTTTCTGCCATCCATATTTGGTCGCCTATTTTCACTGTTCTATAATTTTTTATCTTGCAAGAACCACCTATGTATTCGGAAGGGCTAAAACCTATGAAAAACATTAAGGCAAGCAAAATGCCTGCTAGCAATAGCACAACTGCAACTGAAACAAGCCTAATTTTATTCATAAACCCTCCGCCATATTTTGCTAATATGTAATTATGGAGAAATATATAAATTTTCTAAATTTCCTGATATGTATTCAGACTTAGCTAAAAAAATTTTGGACCTTTGCCTTGAAGCCGGGGCGAATTTTGCCGAAATTTATGAAGAAGAAACGAGAAAGTCATATTTATCGTTAAAAGACAACAGCACGGAAGGGGCATCCGCTTCCATAATTTACGGAATAGGAATAAGAATGTTATACGGAACGGAAGTTCTCTATGGCTTCACAAGCGACTCCTCAGAAGAATCGCTTATGAACGTTGTAAAAAATCTGTCCTTGGCAAAGAACAAAAAAGGAACGCAAAAAACGCAATTTGGCAAAGAACAAAACTATATGTCTTTTGGCAAAGATAATTTCAAAGACCCACGTATTTTAGGGCAAAACTACAAGAAGGATTTTTTGTTTGCGGCAAATTCCGCAGCTAGAGTAAATTCAAAAATTGCACAGGTGGAAGCCTCCATTATAGACAATGTTCAAAATATAAATATATGGAATAGCGATGGGTTGCAAATTTCCGATAATAGAGCAAGAACAAGATTTTCGGTAAATGTAACTGCCGCAGAAAACTCAGAGCGCACATCAGCGCACGAAGCACCGGGTTCGCTCGGAGGTTTTGAATTTTTGGACAATTTGCCGGTCAAGGAATTATCCGCGTCTTGCGCGGAAAGAGCTTTGAGAATGTTATCCGCTCCTTATATAAAAGGCGGGCAAATGCCAGTTGTTATGGGGAACGCTTTTGGCGGAGTTATTTTTCACGAAGCGTGTGGGCATCCATTGGAAACAGAGGCTATTCGCAGGCAGGCAAGCCCTTTTTGCGGCAAACTCGGAGAACAGGTGGCGCAACCGATTTTGACCGCAATAGATGATGGCACTATGAGCGGAGTTTGGGGAAGTTTGGCGGTGGATGATGAAGGAACTCCAACGCAAAAAACAGTTTTAATTGAGAACGGAATTTTGAAAAATTTTCTGAGCGATATTGTTGGTTCAAAAGAATTGGATTTGCCCCTCACAGGCAGTGCACGCAGAGAGTCCTATAAATATGCTCCGGTTAGCAGAATGAGAAATACATTCATAGCAGCCGGCAATTCCACTTTGCAAGATATGGTAGCCACAGTAGATAACGGGCTTTATGCCGCAAAAATGGCAGGAGGCTCTGTTAACCCTGCAACCGGGGAATTTAATTTTGCAGTTGAAGAGGGTTACGAGATAAAAAACGGCAAATTGAGCGAGGCGGTTCGCGGCGCAACCCTTATTGGGCTAGGTCACGAAATTTTGCCAAAGATAAGTATGGTGGGCAACGACCTTGAACTCGCTGCTGGTATGTGCGGTGCAAGCTCTGGGCACGTTCCGGTAACTGTTGGGCAGCCTTCAATAAAGGTGGATACAATTTTGGTAGGCGGGCGTTAAAAAAACTGCTATTCAATGCTGAATTGCTTTACACTCAACAAAATGTTGCCTTTCCTAATATCAACGCTCCATTTTCCGCTCTTTAGGGTATCTGCGGAAAGAGAGCTGAAACAAGCGGAGTTTTGCAACTGACATTCAATTTTTTTCACCGCCTCATCTTCATAATACCATATATGCCATAAAGTATCTTTTTCGTTAAAACCAGCTTCCAAAAAGGAATAGGCAAAAATTTTATTCGTGCCGTTTTTCAGGTTAAAAACGGTATCAATATTCATCGGCATTCCAGATACAACCAGAAGGCACATCTCGGTATAAACATTTTGAGTTTCTTCTTGCGGTTCAGAGGAATTGGTAGTTGTTTCATAAAAAAACAATCTATACAAGATAAAACAAAAAAGCAAAAAAACAAAAAGAACAACACCCTTGCGGAGATTGCTCAGTGGCGGTAATGGCATTCCTTAAGCCTTAACAGCGGATAGCTTGTTTAGCAAGTGCCCAACCTTAGCCTTATAATTTGAAACGCGGTTTTTGCTAAAACCGGCACGGCTTTTGGCGGCAGCTTTGTCCATCATACTGTAAAGCCTAGGGACTTCTTTCAGGGCTTCTTCTTGGGTTTTGGCGCTGCGCACTTTGCCAAGGCTGGTACGAATAGCAGAACGCACGGAACGATTTACGGCGTTTGCCTTCTCAGCTTGACGCAATCTTTTTACACAAGACTTGTTTGGCGGAACCATTTTTTTTGCAGCCACAGATTAACTCCAGAAAATTAAATTTATCAGGGTAAAATATAGTAAATGCTGATTGGCTCATAACCTAAATTCTGCCCGATTAGCATCCCCCTCCCCCTTAGCTATTTGACGAGAGCCTGCTCTTGCGACTCGTTTTAGTTTTCTACATTAACACCACTTGCCTCTCTAGCTCAGTTGGTAGAGCAGCTGATTCGTAATCAGCAGGTCGGCGGTTCAAGTCCGCTGGGAGGCTTTATGCTTAAATTTCGTAGATGTCTTTTGAAACTGAGCGGTGAGGCTCTAGCTGGTAGTGCCGGGCACGGCATAGATAGTTCAACCATAAGCTGGGTTGCACAGGAAATTGCAAACTCCGTCAAGGATGGCGCGCAGGTTGCCCTTGTGATTGGCGGCGGGAATTTTGTGCGCGGAGCCACCGCAAGCGCAGGCGGGATGAACCGCGCTGCCGGAGACTCAATAGGGATGCTAGGCACCGCTATGAACGCCATAGCTATGCAAGATGCCCTTGAAAAATGCGGGCAAAAAGCCGAGGTTATGAGCGCGATTAGAATGGAACCGCTCTGCGGCTATTTTGACCGCCGAAGGGCCATAGAGCTTTTGGAAAACAAAGTCGTTGTGCTTTTTGCAGCCGGCACCGGAAACCCTTTTTTCACCACGGATACCGCCGCGATTTTGCGAGCCATAGAAAGCGAGTGCGATGTTATGATGAAGGCCACCAAGGTTGATGGCATTTACTCCGCAGACCCGGTTAAGGATAAAACCGCCGTAAGGTTTGACGACATAACTTACGAGGAAATTCTGAAAAAAAATTTAGCGGTTATGGATACTGCGGCTGTGGCTCTTGCCAGAGAACATAAACTTCCTGTTTTTGTTTTCAAATTATCAAAAGGAAATTTTATAAATTCCTTAACCAAAGATGGGATTGGAACCTTCGTTCATGAATAAGGAAGCATATAGAGGAGGCTTCTTATGGTGATAGCCATTGTAGCGGCAATTCTGCTTGTGGTAATAATTTTAGCTTGCATTGGGGCGTATATTGTAGTTCACAGCAGCAATGAAGAAAAAGAGAAACAAGGAATTTCAAAAATAGCGGTGTCCGGGAAATATGCGGCAGCGATGCTCCCCGCAGCGGACTTGCTTGCGAAAAAGAAACCGAGCAAAAAGGAAATTGAAGAATGGCTAACCTCCAATTGCCCAAACGAGAAACAGAGAAATGAACTCATCAAAAACTGGCAGGATGCGGTAAACAAAACGATAAAAACAATAAACGAAGGGGATTCAAACGGAGTTACCACTTACCGAATTGAGTTTGGGCCAAAAGACAAAAAGGTTTGCCCGTTTTTGCATCAAGACCATTTTATAACAAGAGAGCAGATAAACCGAAACGCGGAACTTTTACCGCCTTACTATTTTGGCAGCGATAGCATTGTTGTTCCCAAGCTCCCTTGGGATAATTCAGACGGCACGGGCTGGAAATCCGTTTTGCCAAAAGACGGGCAGTATGAAGTACCCGACTGGCGACAGATGGCGTGATTACCACAAAAGCATAGCTCTTGAGCAAAAAGCGTTTCGGTCAAAGAAAGTGTATTCCACGCTTATGGCATAGCGATTGCTCATATAAGATATAGCCGGAGTTAGCGAATACTGCATTTTTGCTTCGTCCAGAAAATGTTTTGCGGTTGAGTGGTGGTCTATAGTTGGCGTTGGGTAGTTGAGCTTGCCGCCATCCTTGCCTTTCCAGAACCACTCCTGCTTGAGCTGTGCTTGGAAATGCTTTGCGTGTTTTGCATAAACAAGCCAGTTTATAGTTTGGCTATTAGGCCCAGCCGGGTTGCCTATCGGGTAGCCGAGGTGCGCAATTTGAGCGGTGTAAGGCTTGAAGTGCGTATATACGTATGGTTCAATCCTCGCATATTCTGCCAAGCTGCCGGTTCTCCAAGCCCCAAAATCTCTGGCATAAGCCAAACCTGCCATCCAAGCCCATTTTGCCTCTATGTTATCGTTTCTGATTAGGCTTGCCGGGCTTTCCATATCGTCTAGGAAAAACTCTGAGTAGAGGCGAAGCCCAAATGGAAATCTATAGCTAAAATCAAAGGCTATGGCTCCGTTGTTGTTATCTTCGCTGAAATTCCCTTTTTCCGCAAAGAGCGGCACTATGGGAACAAAAAGCCAAGGCTTGTTCAAATCATAAATAATCGTGATTTCGCTTAAACCGAGCAGCAAATTGCCAAGCTCAAGTTCATAGCGGTGCCCATACAAATTGCGGCTAGCATTTTTACTCATGCTGTTCTCCCCGGCATCCAAATCCGCATAGAGGCTTACCACGGAAAGCGAGCCTATTTTTGTTGAGAGCGCAACTTGATTATAAGGCACGGCAGCTTGGTTCAATGTAAGGTTGCTGTAATAGCCAGGCCCCCAGTGCTGAACATCTCGCGCAAAATCCAAATTAGCAAAACCCAAGCGCAAAGTGAAATGCCCTCTGTACCTAGCATAGCTTGAATACTTAACCTCTTTCAACGCGCCGCTGCCCTGATTGGGTTTATCCCCTTGGTTTTCCAAAAATTCCCTATCCCAGGATTTTGCAACCTTTGCGGAATGCCTTTCGCTGAAAATTCTGGCATCTAGCCAAAACTCCATAGAGTCTTTATACCCACGTACAAATAGCCCTCCTTCGTAGCCGTTAATGGTATCGCCTAAATGCTCTCCGCCGCGTAAATCAAAGGCAAGCACGGGGCTAACTTCAATCATTGGTTTTGCATTGCGGCGAAAATTGGGATTTATTTGCGGATAATAAAAAGATTGTGCTTCATAGCCTATGGTAATATCGTGAAATCTGTAAAGAAGCGGCGAAAAATCCAGCATTCGCAGGGTATAAGGGCGTTCCACGTTATAAGTCGGGTAATTTTGAGCTATGGCCTCTATAAAGCAAAAAGCGATTAAAAGACAATATTTTTGGAAACTCATTTTTAAAAAGGTAGAAAAATAATGTATAGCGAATCCAACCCGTCAGTCACAAGGGAAGAGCCTCGCGAGAAGCCTGATTCCGAGCTTGAATGGGGGGAATGGAAACTGGTCGGGGAAGTCGGGAAAAAATATTGCCCAGACGACCCTGACTGCGCCAACAATACCTGCGAAACCAGCACTGAGCTACGAGGGTGCGGCACAAAGCTGTATTCCCCCTCGCTTCAGTTCTGCCAAAGCCCGGATGTCGTGGAAGAGCTTTGCGGCACGGCGACCTACCCCTCAACGGAGGAATGCTGCGGCAGCACCAAGTACACTCTTGCAACTCAGTTCTGCGATTTCCGTGATGGAAAGCCGTACAAATTCGTAGCCATAAACGCCCAGACTTGGATGGCGGAGAACTTGAATTACGATGTCCCCGGCGTTACTACCGATGTATGCTATAGCAATGAGCCTGCCAACTGCGACAAGTACGGCAGGCTTTACGACTGGGCTACTGCGATGGATAACTCAGCCAGCTCTTCCGCAAACAGCGGCGTTCGTGGCGTGTGCCCGTCTGGCTGGCACTTGCCCAGCGATGCGGAGTGGACGGCGTTGGCTACGACGGCTACTGGTGGAGCAGCACGGAGAACGATGCTTACATCGCCCACCCGGGAAACCGGCTTCCCCCGTTTTTGCCTAACAAGCTAACCAGCGTTTACTATAGTAGCCACTGATTAACTCTGAATTTCGCTGTGGCGTTCCCCCCGTTAGCTCTCCGAGCGGAAAAAACGGGGGGACGAATGGAGATTTTTGTAAAAAAATCTCCATTCAAGGGGGGAATGCTGATGGAATAAAATTAAGGTCGTGAGTTAATCAGCATTTACTATATTACTAAAATGGAAACTGAAAATAATTTTTAGGGGGAATATAATGGCTACAGCACTTTTTCTATTGGCAAATGGTTTTGAGGAGTTAGAGTTTATCGCTCCTTATGATATTTTTCACAGAGGAGGAGTTACCGTTAAAGCAGCCTCCATAACTTCCAAAAAGGAAGTTGTTGGCGCTCACGGGATGACGGTTTTGGCAGATTCGCTTCTGCACGACTTTGAAGACCTGTCTTTTGACTTGCTCGTTTTGCCGGGCGGCGGCCCCGGAACACAAAATTTACGGGAAAGCGATTCCGTAAAAAATTTGCTTTTGAAGAGCTATGAGGCTGGCAAGCAAATAGCGGCTATATGTGCCGCTCCCAAAGTTCTGGCAAGCGTAGGGATTCTTCACAATCATTTCGCAACTAGCTATCCCGATAACAGAGTAGATGTTGAACCTCATTGCAAAAAATATCTGGATGCCCCAATTGTTATAAGCGAAAACATAATAACATCAAGGGGAGCAGGCACAGCTACGGAATTCGGCTTTTGCCTACTATCGTTGCTTACAGGTTTTAAGGTATCTGCCGAAGTTAAAAGCAAAATGCTGTTCTGAATGACCATCTCAATGCCATCCTCTCTGGCTTCCCTCTGCCAAACCCTAAATCTTTGCGTAATGTGTCCACATCCTAATGATTCTCAGTGTGCCATCGCAGGATTTAGCATAACATTTTGAATATACAAAAACACATAGCCTCTATTAACTACCTATGGTATGTGGGTACAAATGACCATCCTGCGGATGTTCGCCAGCGAGTAAGTAGCGAGTGGGCGTGGGGTTCATCCACCCACCCCTTGACAACATTGTCAAAAAATACTATATTTACACAGAATTAGACTATTAGCCAAAACGGAGAAAAACTATGGCAAAATATCGTAAACCCACCCTCGCGGCAGGCCTCGCGCTTGCCGCTGCATTAACCTTTTCCTGCTCCGGCGATGGCGGCGGCGAGCCTCCCACCGGCACGTCCAGCGAGAACACCGCCTCGTCATCCTCCGATGCGAGCAGCAGCGGCGGCTCGTCATCGTCCGTCAGCAGCAGCAGCGTTGTTTCCTCATCGTCCTCCGAGGTTTCCAGTTCCAGCAGCATAGATTGCACAGGTTCTTGGGGGGAGTGGCTGTATATAACCTCTCCCATCGGCTGCGCGGAAGGCGAGAAGGCAAGAATTTGCAAGACAGACCCATCGCAAGTGGAGAGGGTCGCTATCCCAGCCCCAGTTGACTATGACAAGGAGACTCAGTTCTGCCAAGCCGTCACCAATGAGGTGAAAGACCTCTGCGGCGGCAAGGCCTACGCCTCAACGCAGTTCTGCCAAGCTGGCACTAACGTGGTATTGCCTCTCTGCGGCACTGCGACCTACACCGCAGAGCAGATGTGCCATTATGGCAAGGAGAAAAATTATTTCACCGATGCACGTGATAACAAAAAATACCCATACGTAACCATAGGCACTCAAACTTGGATGGCAGAGAACTTGAACTACAACGCGAGCGGCAGCAAATGTGGCGATGGCAACTATCTAAGCGATGCAAATACAGCGACTTGCGATACTTACGGCAGGCTTTACGACTGGGCTACTGCGATGAATAACTCAGCCAGCTCTTCTGCAAATCCCAGCGGCAGGCAGGGCGTATGCCCTTCCGGCTGGCATATCCCCAGCAATGCGGAGTGGAATGCTTTGATGAAGTCCGTCAACTCAGCCTGCTCCGACAATAACAATTGTACCGTAGCAGGGACCAAGCTGAAGGCTGCCAGCGGCTGGAATCCTTATGCCGGAGTTCCCGCAGGCACTGACGAGTTCGGTTTTTCCGCCCTGCCGGGCGGCTACGGCAGTTCTGCCAGCTTCTACGATGTCGGTAATTACGGCATCTGGTGGAGCAGCACGGAGAACGATGCTTCCCGCGCCTACTACCGGTATATGTACTTCAGCGGCGCGGATGTGGGTTGGAACTACTACGATAATTCTCATCTCTATTCGGTTCGCTGCGCCAAGGACTGAAGCGCGTTGTGTTAGCGAAGCAAACACAATGCGCCGCCGCTAGCCGGAAGGCAAGCGGCGCAACCGTGGTCTGTGAGCGTTTACCTATGTCCTTTCAGTGGGGCGTAGTTTGGCGATTCTGCAATGCCAACTCCAGGATTGCAGGAGCGACCCACAATCAGTCCAGCGGAACGCTCCCAACCTGCGGCAACGCAGAACGCCTACAACCGGAATATGAACAACTGCAACGCGAATGTGAATAGGAACAACAACGATAAGTCTCGTCTCTATTCGGTTCGCTGCGCCAAGGACTGAAAAAGGGAAGCCGGGAAACCGGCTTCCCCCATTTTTGCCTAGCAAGTTAATCAGCGTTTACTATATTACCCCCAGTAATGCGGCTCGCTTTCTCCATATTCCTGTTCCTTTGCTCATATCTATATGCGCAACAAGATACTATTACTATGGATATAGCGGTTTCAACGGATAAAACCTTGCCCATAGGGGTTATCAATTTTGAGGTTGATAATAGCGATTGGAGCAAGCTGGAAGAACCGCCTCATAAAACCATCGCCAGGGATTTTAATCTGAGCGGCCGCTTCTCCGCCCTTGAGCTAGAACAATACAACCTTTTTACGCTCTCCCGCGCGCAGGCAAAACATTATGTGTCTGGCAAACTCTTTATGAGCGGCGGGCAGGCAAAAGTGGAATGCAAGCTATACGCTACAAGTTCCAAAGAAGTGGTGGCGAGTTTTGCCTATATGAGTTCCATTGACCTGGTTCGCGCTTCGCTCCACAGATGCTCAGACAAAGTGGTACATCAGCTTTGGGGTGCTCAAGGCTTTGCTTCTACCCAAATGGCGTGGGTTAGCAAAATAGATGGCAGCAAGCAAATTGTTATAGGCGATTACGATGGCTTTCGCAAAAAACAATTAACCCGGCATAGCAGCACTAATTTTATGCCTGCTTGGAGCATAGATAACACAAGGATATATTTTACAAGCCTGAGAAATGGCAAATCTCAAATTTTCGAAAGAAGTTTAACAAGCAACACGGAAAAACTCCTCTTTCCTCAAATAGACCAAGCATTTAGCCCTTCTGTGAACCCAAAAGACGGGACTTTGCTTTTTTCAATTATAGGGCAGAACGGCACGGATATCTGGCACGGCGACCCTCAAACAGGCAAAGCATCTCGCTTGATATTCTCAAAGGATATAGAGGTCAGCCCTTCTTGGAGTCCGCAGGGGACGGCTTTTCTGTTCTCAAGCGATAAAGGCGGCCAGCCGCAAATATATATGGCTTTAAGAGACGGCAGCGACGTTCAGCGAGTTTCTTTTATGGGCAAATACAACGAAAGCGCGGTCTGGTCTCCAGACGGCGAGCGTATAGCCTATTGCTCTATGGATGGCGGAAAACTTAACATTTACACAAGTGCCATAGATGGCAGCGATGTTCGCAAACTCACATTTGAAGGCAACAATGAAAAACCTACTTGGTCACCGGACGGGATGTCCATAGCATTTTCCAGCAATCGCACAGGAACTTACCAAATTTACATTATGCGCCGAGATGGTAGCGGTGTAATTCGTATAACAAACGCGGGAGAAAACACTTCTCCTGCGTGGTCAAACCTCAACAAAGGAGCTCAATGAAGACAATAGTCCCAATTCTCGCAGCCGGCGCAATGCTCATTCTATTTGCTTGTGCCAAAAAACCAGAAGCCGTAGAGGTAGCGCCACCGCCACCTAAATCCGAGCCTAGAACCCCCTCCTCTTCTGAGCCTGTTGCTTATCAAGGAGACCCTCTTGAAGCAGAGCGCAGCCGCCTTGAAGCGCTTATGAATAAAATAATGAGTGATGAGATTTATTTTGAATATGACCAGGCAACTTTAACTTCGCAAGCCAAGGATATTTTAACCCAAGTAGGCGACATTTTGAAACGCGAGTCTCGTTTCTCCATTTTAACAGAGGGCCACACGGATGAACGTGGAACTGAAACTTACAACATGGGGCTTGGAATGCGCAGAGCAGATGCTGTGGTTAAATTTTTAACCAATTACGGCGTTAAAAACCGAATGGAAAAGGTGAGCTTAGGCGAAGAAAGCCCAAAGTCCACTGGCAACACGGAAAGCGACTATGCGCAAAACCGCCGTGCCGCATTCAAAGTTAAAATAAATAACTAGCTATGAGAATACTTTTTTCGCTAATCGGTTTTGCGCTGTGCTTATCGCTCTCTTCGTGTGGGCAAGTTACAGCTATGCGTACAAAGGAAATTAGGGAGTCTACCGATAAGGTTAATGAACGCTTGGATTCGCTGATGCAAGTTATGGATAAAAATACGTCTCGCTCAAGCGCGGATATTTTGGAGCTGAGTTCCAGAATAGCCGCTCTGGAAGATAAGTCCGACGTGCGTATGGAAGAGATAACATTCCGCCTTGACCGCATTCTTGGAATTGTACAGCAAAGGAGCGTGGTGACAAAATCCGGTGCAGGCGAAAAAAGCGCAGAGCAAGAGCGAAAAAGCCACGAAATGGAAAGCCTTTACAACGCTTCCCGTTCAGATTATTTACGCGGTGAATATGCCGTTGCTTATAATGGCTTTAAGCAAATTTACGAATCGCTTAAAGTAGGTGAAATGGCGGAAAATTCCCTTTACTGGATGGGTATGTGTATGCTTGATGCAGGTAAAAAAGAGAATGCTGCAATGCTTTTCAAAAGCCTTTTGGATAATTATCCTAAAAGCCCAAAGGTTTGCGCGGTTAATTTCAAATTGGCGAGTATGGCAGAGGAATCCGGCAACAGAGAAGGGCAAAAAGCATATTTGCAAAGGCTTTTGGGAACGGAGCACTGCACAACGAGCAACGAATTCCAAAGAGCGGCTGAAATTCTCGCGCAGTAGTTACACCATCAAACCTTGCCCCATAAGAACCTTTTTGCCTTCTAGCTCGGCAAAGAGGTGTTTTGTCCTTTGCATCACGGCTCTGTTGCAAACCAATATGATGGTGCTCCCCATTTCAAAGCGAGCTATTTCCTGCCCCTTTGTATAGGCGTAAGTTTGTTCCGGCTCCCATTTTGTGAAGAGGGCTTTGCGGCTTGCAGGCGGTGGTATGGAGTTTGTGAACCAGTCCTTTTTGTAGTCAACGGCAATGCGCCCCACATTTGTAGCTCCTACTTTAACGAGCAGAATTTCTCCGCCGTCGTAGGTGCTTATTTGGGTTATAAGCCTTTCGTTTATTGAAAAAAGCCCTTCTATCCTCTCCACGCTTCCGGCATTTACGGGCCAAAGCATTCCAGGGCAATAATATGCGGCAATTATGTTTCCAGAAGCAGGGGAGTGTATGCGGTGATAGTTATATGGGGAGAGATATACGGTAGCCCAAATTCCGCCGCTGAATCTTTTAGCCAGCTCTTTGTTGCGGAGCAGGCTTTCCAGGCTGTAAAACTTTCCCTTTGCCTGCATATATTCGGGATGCTCGCCCGTGAGGAATCCAAATGCCGTTAAAACCCCATCCACAGGGCAAACCACTTCTGCGTTATCCTCTATTATCCTGGCATCTTTTTTCAGCTTTCTTGTAAAAAGCTCGTGGATATTTGCAAAGCCCTTTTCCGGGATTTCCGATTCTTTGAGATTTATTTTATAATGCTCTGCGAACCAATTCATACAAAACTTGCTAACCAGAGGAATTTTCGCTCTGGAAAACCCTCCAAACGCTCTGCTGACGGCGTTTTTCGGCAGCAATTTCATAAAGGAATAGGTGATTGGATTCATTTGTGAGCCAACCTGCTATCCACGTATTCTTTGTCTTCCTTTTGCAAAGCCCCGTTTTTCTCCAAAGCGTATGTCAAGGCTTCTATAGTACCATTCAAATGGGCAAAGTCGTTGTTCTTTAAGTCGTCTATACGCCCATTTATGGAAGATTCAACGCTGTCTATTCGCTTGTTTAGGGAAGCCTCAACGCTGTCTATTCGTTTGTTTAGGGAAATCTCAATGCTGTCTATCCGCTTGTTTAGGGAAGCCTCAATGCTGTCCATCCGCTTATTTAGAGACAATTCCACCATATCAATTTTGTGGTCTAGCCCGTCAATTTTCTTGCTTAGGGAAAATTCCAAACGGCCCATTTTGCTGTTCATCAGCACAAAACCGCTAAAGCCGAATACCAGCATCACTAGCATCCGCACATTTTCTGCGCTAACTATAAGGCTCAAAATGCTATCCATAGCAATCCCTCCTTTGAAGATACAAAATTTTTCATAGAAACCTCCATTTTTTTGTTTCCATTATACTTAGACGGAAGTCACGGCAAAAAAAAATCAAAAAAATGATTTTTTTCTATTTTTTACCCTATGAACATAAACGAAATCTGTGCGAATCCAAAAAAGCATACTATGAATGTTGCTTCGCTTGGCGAACCCGTATTGGAGTCACCGGTAAAAGGTCAATCATTTATAGACGAAAATAGCCGGATAAGCCTTGTAAATGAAATTTCGCAGATAGAACTTCTAAAACATAAAAGAGAGCCTATCCCATCTTTGGAAATCGCAGGCCCTACAAAAAAATTATTCCACGACCCTGCTCAGACAAGGGTTGCAATAGTCACCTGCGGAGGCTTATGCCCAGGGCTGAACAACGTTATAAAAGGCTTGGTTGAAGTTTTGAGATACGATTACGGCGTTAGAATGATATTTGGCATTCGCTACGGTTATATGGGGCTTAACCCCCGTTATGGCCTTACGGCAATGCGTTTAACGCCGGAAACAGTGGATAACATTCACGAAGCTGGCGGCACAATTTTAGGCAGCTCAAGGGGAAACCAAGACTCAAAAGTTATGGTGGATACCCTTTCTATGCAACTCAACATCAACATTCTTTTTTGCGTTGGCGGAGACGGCACTCTGCGCGGAGCGCAAGAGATAATAAAAGAAATCAATAGAAGAAAGGCCCCTATTTCCGTGGTTTGCATCCCAAAAACCATAGACAACGATTTGAACTTGCTAGACCGCACATTTGGTTTTGAGACCTGTGTCCAGTCCGCTACCGAGATAATAAAAAGCGCCCACGTTGAAGCAAACGGGATTCCAAACGGGATTGGTTTGGTAAAGGTTATGGGGCGCGATTCCGGGTTTATAGCCGCTCACGCAAGCCTTGCTAGCTCTGTCACCAATTTTTGCATAATTCCTGAGATTCCGCTTGTGCTGGATGGGGAAAACGGGCTTCTAAAGGCATTGGATAGGCGTTTTTTCAAATATCGCAAAGACCACGTTGTAATGGTAGTTGCAGAAGGCGCGGGGCAGGATTTATTCAATTCGGCTGCCACAAAAGATGCCAGCGGCAATGTGCTAAAACACGATATAGGGCACTTTTTGGTGGATAAAATCTCGGAATACTTCAAAAAAAGCGGCAAGGAAGTAAATATAAAATACATAGATCCGAGCTACATAATAAGGAGCATTCCGGCAAATAGCTCCGATGCCATTTTCTGCTTCCAATTAGCCGAAAACGCCGTTCACGCGGCAATGGCCGGCAAAACAAATGTGGTGGCAGGCAGTTTTAAGGGGACGTTTGTCTTAGTTCCCCTTGAGTACGTGATTAGCGAACGCAAGAAAATAGATACGGAAAGCGCGCTTTGGCACGCTGTTATAGGCTCAACAAGGCAAAACAGCTATTTCTTTGATAGTTCTTTTGAAAACGAACTTCCGGGGCGTTCCGCTGCGGAAGATTGGAGCAAGTTGTAAAGTAATGACTTTTTTTTGACATTTTTGTTAATTTTAATGAGTTCGGCGTAAAAAATTAAATTTTTATCTGTAAAAACAATAAAAATAGGTGACAAAATCAAAAAAAAAAGTTAAATTTGTAGCATGACTTTGAAGATAGTGAAAGAAGCAAAGCCAAAGGTAAAGCGTAATGTGTATTTTCAGTACTTAAACGAAATATCACAAATACCTCTATTGTCAAGAGACGAAGAAAACCTATTGCTTCAAAGGGTATCCAATGGCGACAAAGCCGCTCTTAACCATTTGGTTAAGGCGAATTTGCGCTTTGTAATCCGGGTTGCCAATCTTTATAAGGGGCAAGGCTTGGATTTGAATGACTTGATAAACGAGGGTAATTTAGGGTTAATGGAAGCCGCAGTGCGGTTTGATTCCTCTAAAAATATAAAGTTCATAAGCTATGCGGTGTGGTGGGTTAGGCAAAACATAATAAAAGCCATCAACGAAAAAGCCCGCCTAGTGCGCATTTCAGCGGAAAAAGAGCTTATACTTCGCCGTTTTAACAGAAAAGGCGGCAAATTAAAGCAGGTTGTTGGCGGAACGCAGGTTGTTGACCCAAAATCTTTGGAAGGCTATAGCCGTTACAATGCGGAAGAAATTGAGAAAATTCTGCAAATGGGCGTAAAATCCTCCAGTTTGGATGCACCCGTAGGCGAAGACGGCGACACCAGCCTTATAAGCATAACCCCCGATACCGCAGAAGATGCTTCTAACATATTTATTCAAAAAAGCAGAAAAGGTTTAATAAAAAAGCTGCTTTCCGAGTATTTAACCCCAACGGAGCTAAAGGTCATAAACCTATTTTATGGTTTTGATTCCGGCGCAAAAAACAACTTGCAGGAAATTGCCCAGTACACCGGCTTAACAAAAGAGAAGGTGCGCCAATACAGGGAATCCGCGATGGCAAAGCTCCGCACGGCAAAAGATTTAAGAGATATTCTAACGGAAGCATCTTAATTTGGGGCTTAAAATGCTGTGTCCTTTCTGCTCAAAATCCGAGCCTGTGCGCATAGAGATAAGCTCGCTGAATTTGCGTATATGCCCGAACTGCCTAGCCACGTTTTTGCCAGCAGCCCAGTTTCCTGCCCTCCGCAGGGATGTGGACAAGGCAACTAAAGGTGCTTGGCTCAGGCGGCTCCACGCTGCTTTGCAGGCAACCCATAGCGATAGCCCTAGCGCCATCAATTGCATTGAACACGGGTCTCCCCTTGAAAACGGAGCCATCCCCGATTATAGTTACGAAGGGCTTGTACCCAAATGCTGCAGCTTGCAACATCTGCCGCCATCTCTGATGGTGAAGATTTTGGAGCTGGGCTTGGATTCTCCACGCATACCCGGCACGGGAGGCGGTGCTTCAAGGTCAAAGATTAATCCAGTGTCTAAATTTTTGGGCGGGATAGTTTTTTATTTTTGGGACAAAAAACAAAAAAAAGTGGAAGACGGCTTAGACCGCCTGCAATACAATCTTAAATTCAAGGACGTTTTGGGCGACTGGATTCCCGAATAGGGGGAACGGGGTCAAAGCCGCTTTTGCACAGTGGCTGGCAACGCAGTATTCTAAAAACGGAAAGCCAAGCTCCTTTTATAACGCCGTGTTTTTCCAGGGCTTCTATGGCATAGTTTGAGCAAGATGGGTAAAACCTGCAACATCCGCTGAAGAACGCTGGATGAATTTTTTGGTATAGTTTTATGCATTTAATAAAGAGATTGCGCACTTAGCCGACTCCCTAAATTGTTCCCAGTTTGCGTTATCTTCATTCATATCCACTATGAGCATAATCCACAGCGGTTTTTTGAAATTTTCCGCTGCTTCAAAGAATATGTTTCGCAAAATACGGCGGCAACGGTTGCGAAACGCAGCGCAGCCATTCTTTTTTTTAATTATAAAGCAAAATCTGTTGCAAGCATCGGATGCGGATAGCATTTTTATATTTAATATCCCTGACCTCAGTCTTTTGCCTTTTGAGGCTACCAGGCTATAAGAAACTCGCGATGGGAAGCGGAATTTTTTAAGCGAATTATTTTTTGTAAAGCTCATCGCTGACGGTGAGTCTTTTTCTGCCTTTGGCACGCCGTCTGTTAAGCACATCACGCCCCCAACGGTCTTCCATACGGTGCATAAAGCCGTGCTTGTTGGCACGTTTGCGATTATGAGGTTGAAAGGTTCTCTTCATAGTTAAATAAATATAGCAAAATTTTAGGAGTTTGTCAAGGTTTTTGAAAAATTTGCTAAATTACTCGCTTATGAAACAATTTTCCATAGCGGTGCTTGCCGGGGATGGCATTGGCCCTGAGGTTATGAAAGAGGGCGTTAAGGTTTTGGAAGCCGCAGGCAAAAAATTTGGGTTTTCTTTGAATTTGGAATACGCTCCGGTTGGCGGAGCAGCTTACGATTTGCACAAACACCCTTTGCCCGAAAGCACAATTAAAACGGCAGAGGCGGCGCAAGCCATACTTTTCGGCTCGGTTGGCGGCCCCAAATGGGAGGGCTTGCCCCCAGAGCTTCAACCGGAGAGGGGTGCGCTTTTGCCCCTTCGCAAGCATTTTAAGCTATATTGCAATTTGCGCCCTGCAAGGGTATATAAAGCACTGGTCTCTGCGTGCCCGCTCAGAGCGGACATTGCAGGCGATGGCTTTGACATCCTCTGCGTCAGAGAGTTGACGGGCGATGTTTATTTTGGGCAGCCAAAGGGCAGAGACGGGGCTGGCGAAAATGAAAGGGGCTTTGACACTATGGTTTATACCAGAAGAGAGGTGGAACGCATAGCTAGGTTTGCCTTTGAAGCCGCCAAGCTCCGCAGAAAGAAGGTGGCGAGCGTGGACAAAGCCAATGTTTTGACCACAAGCGTTTTTTGGCGCGAAATAGTTAAGGAAATAGCAAAGGAATACCCGGAGATAGAATTGGAACATATATATGTGGACAATGCCGCGATGCAACTGATAAGAAGGCCTAGGGATATGGATGTTATGCTCTGCCCTAATCTGTTCGGGGACATTTTAAGCGATGAGTGCGCTATGCTCACAGGCTCTATGGGGCTTTTGCCCAGCGCAAGCATAGCAGAAGGCTCTTTTGGGCTTTACGAGCCTGCCGGAGGCTCTGCACCAGATATAGCGGGCAAGGGTGTTGCAAACCCTATAGCGCAGATTCTCTCCGCGGCTTTAATGCTGCGTTACACCTTTAAGGAAGAGGAAGCTGCCAGGGCAATAGAGCTTGCGGTAGAGGCTGTTATATCAAAAGGCGTACGTACTGGTGATATTTGGATTGACGGGTGCAAAAAAGCAGGTACAGAGGAGATGGGAAATGCGGTTAGGGATGCTATTTTATAGTTTTGTTAAAAAAATGCCTACCACTACTGAAAATTAATATAGATTATTATGGGGCAATAACTTATGAAAATTATTTTTGTTGTGGACGATAGCGCAGTTAACTTGACCAAAGCAAAGCAGGCATTAGAAAGTCATTATAGAGTTTTAACTTTACTTTCTGCGGCCAAGATGTTTGTGCTTCTTGAAAAAGTTACGCCAGACCTCATCTTAATGGATATTGAAATGCCCGAAATGGACGGCTTTGCAGCCCTGCAAAAATTGAGGGAAAACAAGAGGACGGAACATATTCCTGTTATGTTTTTAACCGCTTTTGGAGACGAAGACAGAGAGGTGCGCAGTTTGGAACTCGGAGCTGTGGATTTTGTGACCAAACCTTTTTCAACGCCTGTTCTGCTGAATCGCATTTCACGCCATTTGCATATAGAAGAACTTATTCTGGAACAAACCATATTGTTAAGGCAGAGAACCCAGCAGCTTGAGCAACTGAATACCAGCATTATATCCATTATAGCCGAACTAGTGGAAGATAGGGACAAGCTGACCGGTGGGCACATTGAACGTTCTGCAAAATATTTGAAAATGCTGATTGATGCGATGCTGGAACGCGGAATTTACGCCGAAGAATTGCAAGATTGGGATAAAGATATGGTGATTGCCTCGTCTAAATTGCACGATGTGGGGAAAATCACAATTTCGGATTTGATTTTGAACAAGCCCGGCAAACTTACCCAAGAGGAATACGAACAGATAAAGACACACGTTACGGCAGGAGAAGGAATCATTGACAATATGATTATGCAAACCAGCGGCGGAGTTTTTCTGTACTATGCAAAGCTCTTTGTTGGGTATCACCACGAGCACTGGGATGGTTCTGGTTATCCGCATAAATTGAAAGGCACTGAAATTCCATTGCAAGGGCGCATACTTGCGATTGTAGATGTTTATGACGCGCTCGTTTCGGAAAGGGTTTACAAACCAGCTTTTCCGCACGAAGAAGCGGTGCGCATTATTATGTCCGAAAAAGGCAAAAGTTTTGACCCTAAAATTACGGATGTGTTTTATGAAATTCAAGACCAATTCAGGTCTGGGGTGAAAAATCCGTGAGAAGGGCTTATTCTAGAACGTGGAGAAGAATAAAAATTCTAAGCGTTGTGATTAACCGTTTGCCTTACCTGCAAACTTTTTTTGTTTTGATAGCTTTTGCGTTAATGGTTGCTCTGAGTTATATGTATGTAAGCGATATTGAATACAAGCATTTGGCGAGAAATACCGAAGACACGTTTTACAATACGGAAATGAAAATAGAAACCGACTTGCAAGAACCAAAAACTACGGTTTTAATCGTTTCACAAACAGTCCGCACTATGATTCTAAATGGAGATAAAGCCGCTGCTTTACAGGAATATTTTGCCAAAATTACCCAATATATGACTACCGATGGCGAAATTATGAAAAGTTTTGATGGCATTTATGCTTATTTTCCCGAATTTGGCGTGATGATAGATGGATTCAAACGTGTTGTGCCAGAAAATTTCAACCCGATTAAACGCCCTTGGTATGAAGCAGCAGTTGAGGCAAATGGAAAAGTAGCGATGACGCAACCGTATGTCAACGTTTCCGGCCACCTTGTTGTAACTCATTCTCGCCTTATCTTTGATGATAATGGCAAGCCTTTAGGCACAATAGGCTTGGACTTAAAGCTGGACAGAATAGGCAGGTATGTTGTTAATGCGCGAATTTACGAAGGTAGCTACGGGATACTTGCGGACGAAGATTTTAAGATAATTGCCCACCCAGACCAGAACTATTTAGGTAAAGCGTTGAGCGAGATGAATGACGGCAGTTTACTTGAAAGCGCGTTAAGGCAAGGAAGGGAAATTTCTGGGTACGAAGTAAAAGACTATATGGGACATCAATCCATTTTATTTGTGAGAAAGTTAAAAGAAAATGGCTGGTATATGGCAATTTTGACCCCAAAAGACAGGTATAACGAAAATCTAATAAATATGATGAAAACTCTCGTTGCGCTAGGTACAGTATTGGCTGTGGTGCTAAGTTTTATTCTATTGCGTGTTATATCTGCAAAGATAAAAGCCGATAAGCTCGTTCAAACTATACTGGATGTAACCCCCCTTGCATTGAACCTCTGGGACAAAAATCTTAAAAATACCAAAACCAATAGAGAAGCGGTAAAGTTGTTTGATTTGTCCAGCAAAGAGGAATACTTAAATAGGTTTTACGAATTTTCGCCCGAATATCAACTGGATGGGCGGCTTTCTAACGGAAAAGCTCCAGAATGTATAACTAAAGCGTTTCAAGAAGGTTATTGCCGTTTTGAATGGATGCATCAAAAGCTGAACGGCGAGCAGATTCCAAGCGAAGTCACTTTAATTCGCATTGAATACGAAGACGACTTTATGGTTGTGGGGTACATCAGGGATTTGCGCGAGCAAAAAGCGATGCTCGCCGAGATACACAAGGAAAATGAGAACTCACGGGCAATGGCCCATTGGTATAATTCAATTCTCAATGCAATACCGCTGCCCATATCTGTTACCAACGCTGATGCAAAATGGATGTTCATAAATACAGCGGTTGAAAAAATTTTGGGAATAAAACTAGAGGATGCCATAGGCAAACCGTGCAGCAATTGGGGTTCAGTGGTCTGCAATACTAAGGACTGCGGTATTGCCTGCGTAAAAAGGGGCATTACGCAAACTTATTTTTCCAGCGGGGATTTATCGCTCCAGGTGGACACAGCTATACTCAAGGATTTAAGCGGAAACACAATAGGATATATAGAAATAGCGCAGGATATTACCAACTTGAAACTGATGACAAAAAAGCAGGCGGAAGCGGAAGCCGCCAGCCGCGCTAAATCCGCTTTTCTGGCGAGGGTGAGCCACGAGATACGTACGCCTATGAATGCGATTTTGGGCATAACCGAAATTCAGTTGCAAGACGAATACCTTCCGCCGCATATAAAAGAGGCGTTTAGCGAAATTTATAACTCTGGCGATTTATTGGTAAGCATCATTAACGATATTCTTGATTTATCCAAAATAGAAGCGGATAAAATGGAACTCAGCATAGCAAAATACGAAACTGCGAGCCTTATCAACGACATTGCGCATATAAATATGATGCGCAGCAGCAAATTTGTGGAGTTTGAGCTTAAAGTTGATGAGAACATACCGTCCAAATTTTTGGGCGATGAACTGCGCATCAAGCAGATTCTAAACAATCTTTTATCCAATGCCTACAAATATACGGAAGAAGGCCACGTAAGGCTGTCCGTCCATAGCGAGGTTGCTTCCCCGGAAGACGATACCCTTGTTTTCTGCGTAAGCGACACCGGTCAGGGGATGACGGAGGAGCAGATAAATACGGTGTTCACCACGGAATATTCCCGTTTTAATACAGATATCAATCGCTCGGTGGAAGGCACTGGCCTTGGTATGAACATCACCTGGCGTTTGGTAAAAATGATGGATGGCATAATTACCGTTGAGAGCCAGCCCGGCAAAGGCACTAAATTCACTGTGAGCTTGCCTCAAAAGAGAGCCAGCTCCAAGGTTTTGGGCAAAGAACTTGCAGAAAAACTTCAAAATTTCCGTATGAGCAGTTCTTCCCAGATGAAGAAAGCAAAAATAGTTCGCGAGTATATGCCTTATGGCAAAGTTTTGATAGTGGATGATGTTTACTCTAATTTGTATGTAGCAAAAGGTTTAATGGTCCCTTACGGCTTGGCTATAGATATGGCTACCAGTGGGTTTGAGGCTATAGAAAAAATTAAGGCTGGCGAGGAGTTTGACGTGATTTTTATGGACCACATGATGCCAAAGATGGACGGCGTGGAGGCGACTAAAATCATACGCGGTTTAGGCTATAAAAATTCCATAGTGGCGCTTACCGCTAATGCCATAACCGGGCAGGCAAAGTATTTCCTTGAAAATGGTTTTGATGAGTTTATATCCAAGCCAATAGATATACGGCAGCTCAACGCAATTCTCAACAAACTTATCCGCAATAAACAGCCGACAGAAGTGATAGAAGCGGCTCATAAGCAAAGGCAAAGCGAGCTGGAGGAAAGCCTTAAAAGCGATGCTTCAGGGCCTAATTCCGTATTGCAAACGGTTTTCCTATTAGATGTTAAACAGTCATTGCCAATATTGGAAGATACTTTGGAACGCATAGATATTGTCTCGGAAGATGAATTGCGTTTGTTCACAATAAGCGTGCACGCTATGAAAAGCGCTTTGGCGAATATAGGCGAGGCATCGGCTTCCAAGCAGGCTCTTGCTTTGGAGCTGGCAGGGAAGGAGCAGAACCGCAGTTTTATTAAAACTCACGCCAAGCCGTTGATAGATGCCATACGCCTAATAGAAGCAAGAATGCAGCTTGAGAATGATAACTCCGCTCCAAGCAAAGATATTGATGAAAATATGGAGTTTTTACGCGAGCAGTTGCAGATAATTTCCAAAGCCTGCGCAGCTTACGACGAAAGGCCAGTAAACGCGGCACTTGAAGCCCTTAATAAATTATCTTGGAAAAGAGAGACCAAAATTCTTATAGACAAAATTGCAGAACAGGTTTTATATGGTGATTTTGATGAAGCTGGAAAACTTGCGAAGGAACAATAGTGTTTGGAAAAAATCTGTTTTTTTATGTTTTGCTGCTTCTAGCTCTTTTCCATCTGGGTTGCGCTCAATCTAAAAGAAGCAAAGCGAGAGACTTTTCTTTAGAGGAAATAAGTTGCCCGGCAGATTTTATTAGGGGTTCTGGCATAGGGGAAAGCGAATTAGAGGCCATAACAATAGCTCGCGCGGAGATTTCTTCGCAGATAAAACTTTCTATAACGGTTGCTCGCGAACAATACGAAAAGCAATTTTTGAGTGAAAATAAAGAAATTTTGGAAATGGAATTTAACTCTAAAGTGAAACAAACAACCGAGCTTTTGAATGCTCAAGATGCAAGGTTGCAGTCAACAAAAATAATCGGGGACAAAATAGGGGTGGTTGCCTGTATGAGCCGCGAAGACGCCGCAAAACCTTATTTGAACGAATTGCGGCAAGTAAACGATTCTTTAAGCATTGCTATAAAAACAGTGCTTGCCCAAGAGCATCCGCGTACCAAAAAAGAAGCCATTAAAGCGGCGGAAAGTTTAAGAGTGCGGCAGATAATAGCTATGCAGGTTTTGCAGGGCTTGGGAAAATACGTAGAGTTGCAAGAAAATGAATCTTATGGAAAAATGATAGAGAGTTATGGAGAATATTCCTCCCAATTCAAGATTATATGGTTGGGAGGAGACGAGCAAATTTCTCAGGCGTTAGTATCTAAAATTTCTTCGAGGTATAAAATTGAAACAGGCACTTGTACTTACGGGCTTAAATTAATTCCTGTTTCGCCAGAAGCGCATTGCGAAAACAGCTCTTACGGGCCGCAATGCTATTTTTTGCCAGCTTTGGAAGGGCGTTCCTGCACCGATGAATTGTATTTTACATTGAAAGGGCAAATGGTTCGCGGCACAGGAATAAAAGATTATAACGAAGCGATGCGTAAGTTGCTTGCTATTATCCCCAACGCTCCATTTTGGCAAAAATGGTTTGAAGAGTTGGACAAATATAAATAATGTTTATCAATGTACCATTGGCGCATAAACTTTTTTTGCCGCCACTTGGTAAAATTTATTTTCTTCTGGGCAATATCCTGTTAAGAGCTTTCCATAAACACAGCCCGTGTCCAATCCTTTTGCATAAGGAAAGTCCACAAGGCCATTCATAGCCCAATGCCCAAAAATTACCAGCCGCCCGTTGAAAACAATTTGCTCATACCATGGTTTTTCTTCCCACAGCCTTATGGTCAATATATGTTTTAAGCTCATTTCTTCAAGAGTTTTTTTGCCAGGTTCTAGACCGGCGTGCAATAAAAGTTCTCTGCCCGTGTCTATCCACAACGGGAATTTTGAGACCACGCTAGCTATCCATTCCGGTTTTTGAACATTGTCCAGAAGCCTCAGTTCCTTGGGTGTTAGCTCTGCTTTTTGTTTAGTTAAAATATTCAAGAGCTTTGCCTCGTGGTTTCCCATTACGCATTTTATATTGTGCTTTAAGATAAGTTCAAGCACGGCTGGGCTGTTTGGCCCTTTATTTATTAAATCGCCTACTTGATAGATTGCATCACTCGCATTCGGTGAAAATTTTTCGAGCAATTCGGCAAGTTCTTCTACGCAGCCGTGAACATCGCCTATGAAAAATGTTCTGGACACCCTAGCCTATTTCTAAAATCAAATCGCCTCGCATAACGGTTTGCCCTTGTTCAATTTTTACAGTCTGAATTTTGCCATCGCGAGGAGCTAAAATTTCATTTTCCATTTTCATAGCTTCTAAAATGCCGAGCAATTGCCCTTTTTTAACTACTTGCCCAGGTTTTGCCTGCAAGCTGGAAACTTGCCCAGGCAGCACGGCAACTACCACTCCGCTTGCCTGCCTTGCCGGTTTTTCTGCGCCGCTATAATGGGAGCTGTCTATTTTGCTGACATCAACGCTGTAGCGTGTGCCATTTATTTCAACGGAATCTGGAAATCCGTTGCTTTTTTTACGCACCGTAACAGATAGAACTTTTCCGTTTACCATCACAAGCCTAAGCGAGCCATCTGGCCAGGTTTCCAATATGCGGACTTTAGAGGCATCCTTTTCTTTTTTAATCTCAAAATCCGAGCGTAAACTCGCGATTTGTGGAATATCAAAAACATTTTTTTGATTGCGGGTTCTAACTGTGCATTTCATAGGGATAAATGTAGAAAAACGTAACCATTGAAATTCAAATATGGCGTTATGTGGGGATTTTTTGTATATTTATGCTTATGCAAGCCGTTAAACAAATAATTGAAACGAATAAAGTTGCCTATGCCAATGAATTGGCAGAACGGAATATTTCGAGAAACGGAATTGTCTATTATCCATTCGTTTCAGAAAAAGAAACTATTGACTGGATAGATAATGCCATTAGTGAATGGTGGGATGATGAAACAATTTGATATTTATACTACGGTTGGTGGAACATATTCTGCGAAGCCTCGCCCTGCCGTAATAATACAATCTGTTGCCTTTGATGATTTTGATTCATTAACTGTTATTCCTATGACTACAATAGAAGTTAATTCTGATTTCAGAATAAAAATTGAGCCGTCAAGGGAAAATAATTTAGATAAAATAGGGTTTGTTATGATAGATAAATTAACAACAATCAAAAAATCTGGGTTAGGCGAATATATTGGACATATTGAAGATAAATACATTGATAAAATAGAGAATGCTTTGTTGAAATTTATTGGGATAAAAAAGTAACTTGCAAACCATTTTCTTGGAGTTGCATTTTTTCTACATTTAATCGCATTATGCTTTTTATGCCTAAACCTTATCCCTTAGGGTCTGGATGGCGTTGCGGCTAGCGCAATTTGCCCGTAACCCAGCATTATCAACTCTTTGTCAAAAAAAATCATATTTCATCATTAACCGTTGTTTGAACCAGAATGCCGGTTCAGGCAAAAAGGAGCTTCCCTATGAATTTTATCCCTTAGCTGGATGGTGTGGGTAGTTGGCCAATCAAGGTTCAAGCAATTTTCTATATTTAAAGAAGTGTTTAAGCTAAGAATTACAAAACTATCTGCACAGCGAGACATGAAAACCCTCGTAAAGTATTTGCTTTCGCTACCAGGGTTAGATTCCGGGAAAATATCCGCAGGCTTAAAACTCCCCCCCCTTCTTGTGCTATCCACAGAGCACGAACAAGAAGCTAACGAAATGATGGACACTCTTGAAAAATACGGGGCAGTATGCGAAATAGAAAATACCGAGGCTGTGCTGCATAAGCATAAGCACGATGAACACGCGCAAGTTGTTGTTTCTAAAAGAAACCCGATTAGCAATAAATTGTTTTTGATACTGATAATGGCTGTAATTCTGTTTGTCTTTATTGTGTCTTACTTTTTTAGCTACAATAAATATGAAATTCACTTTGTCCAAATTCAGTTGGAAGCAGAGAACTTTATCACTAATCCTACTGGCTGGGTAGGGGCTAATATCGCTGACCCGGCAGGCTTGTTCAATCGCATAATAATAGAAGATTCATCTTCTGTAAGAGAAAGAAATGAAGAGTCTCGCTCTGAAATTAATATGAATTTAAAAAAAGTGCTTGCTAAAAACCCCTACAACGATAGCGCGTGGCAAGCTCTTTACGAAAATCTTGAAAAAGAAGGGGATTCTGCCGCAGCTAAAGCCGCAAAGGAATCTTACGAGAGAGCGGTAAAAGCACAGCTTGTTTTGCGCAACCTGGCAAAAGGGCTTGGGCTTGGCAATGACGTTCGCGTGGAAATTCACGGGAACATAGTTTATTATCGCATAAACAAAGAACTAACTGATGGTGAATTTTATGAAGAAGCGGTAAAGTTGAGAAAAAATCTGAATTCCAGATTTCCCGGCAAAGATTTGCTCCTTGAAAACTATTCTTCAAAAGACAAGGTTCAAAGCGTCACTATGAAAGCTGAATAGTAAAATCAACCCAGAGAAAAAGATTCGCCCAGATAAATTCTTTTCGCTTTGTCATCGTTTGCCAAAAATTGCGAAGTCCCTTCTGTTAACACCTCGCTTTTGTACATAATATAGGCACGGTCTGTTATGGAAAGAGTTTCCCGCACATTGTGGTCGGTTATCAAAATGCCCATACCCTTAGACCTCAGCGAGCTTACCATAGATTTAATGTCATCTACGGCTATTGGGTCTATGCCTGCAAAAGGTTCATCCAGCAAAAGAAAGCCGGGCTCGCTTGCAAGGGCGCGTGCTATTTCCAGCCGCCTGCGTTCTCCGCCGGAGCAGCTATGCGCTATGGTTTTTCTTATGTGGGTTATTTTAAACTCCTCCAGCAACTGCTCTAACCTTTCTTTGCGTTGCTTGCGGTTTAATTTTAATGTTTCCAAGATTGCCATTATATTGTTTTCAACCGAGAGCTTGCGAAAAATAGAAGCCTCCTGTGGTAAGTAGCCAAGCCCCAGTTTTGCGCGGCTGTGCATAGGCAAACGGCTTATGTCTCTGGAATCCAAAAATATATGCCCTTTGTCCGGGCGCACAAGCCCAACTATCATATAAAACGAAGTGGTTTTGCCTGCGCCGTTTGGCCCCAAAAGCCCCACTATTTCGCCTCTTGAAACGCTTAGGGAAACATCCTTGACAACGGTTCTCTCTCCATAAACTTTACAGATTTTTGCCGTGCGTATGGTGCTTATGGTGGAGGACATTGAGCGAAATGTAGAAAAATTTGCTATATTCTTTAAAAATGTGAGTATGGAGAAAAAAATGTCTGAAAATCTTTCTATTCTTGGTAGTGTTCGCGCTGGCTATAAGCCTAAACTCCCGCCATCGCTTCGCAAAGGGGCATTAAAAGTTTTAGTCACTTCTGGCGCGGCTACGCAATCTGTTCGCGACCAAGAGCAAATAAAAGCCCTTTTCCCAAATACTTATGGTGCGCCCATTTTAACTTTTAACCCCACAGAAGACAGGCAACAGGGCCTTAAGATGAACGTTGGCGTTGTTCTCTCCGGTGGGCAAGCTCCCGGAGGCCACAATGTTATAGCAGGAATTTTTGACGGCATTAAAGGCGTTATAGGAAGCTCAATACTCTATGGTTTTTTAGGCGGGCCATCTGGCCTTGTTGATGGAAAATACATTGAGATAAACCACGCCTTGATGAGCAGATACCGCAATACCGGCGGTTTTGATATTATCCAAAGCGGCAGAACAAAACTGGAGAGCACCGAACAATTTGATAAGTGCATAGAAGTTGCAAAAAAACTGGATTTGGATGCCATTATAATCATAGGCGGTGACGACTCCAACACAAACGCTGCGGTTCTAGCTGAATACTTTGCGGCAAAAAAAGTGAACTGCGCTATTATAGGTTGCCCAAAAACCATAGATGGCGATTTGAAAAACGAACATATAGAAGTCTCTTTTGGTTTTGACACAGCCGTTAAAACCTATTCCGAATTGATAGGCAACATTGAGCGCGATGCCAATTCCGCCCAAAAATACTGGCACTTCATCAAATTGATGGGGCGTTCCGCAAGCCACATAGGTTTAGAGGCTGCGCTCCAAACCCATCCAAATATTTGCTTGATTTCGGAGGAAATTAAAGAGAAAAAAATGACTCTTGAGCAAGTTGTAAATTCAATGACCGATATCATTGTTGCCCGCAGCGCGGATAAAAAGAATTTTGGCGTAGCGCTTATACCAGAGGGTCTCATTGAATTTATTCCAGAATTCAAAATTCTGATTTCCGAATTGAACGATGCTCTTGCGCATCACGAAGCGGAAATAAAAGAGCTAATCCAGAAAGATATAGAAAGCCACGTGAAAGAACACGGAGATGCAGAAATTAAAGAAGCTGGCAAAGCGGCGGATATGGTGGAAGTAGCTTGCAGGCATATCTCCGAAGCCTCCGCGCACTTGCTTAAAAACCTGCCAGAAGACATACAGTTGCAGTTGATGATGGATAGAGACCCGCACGGAAATGTTCAGGTATCTCTTGTTGAAACAGAAAAACTTTTAATTGAAATGGTTACCAAAGAGCTGAATATCAGAAATTTCAAAGGCAAATTCGCCACTCAAAACCATTTCTTTGGTTATGAGGGCCGTTGCGCCGCGCCTTCCAACTTTGATGCGGATTATTGCTATAGCCTTGGCTATGCGGCTTCTGTTTTGGTGCTGCGCAGAAAGAACGGTTATATGAGTTCCATTCGCAATTTAACCGCAGGCTTTGAGAATTGGGTTGCAGGTGGCATCCCTATCACAATGATGATGAACGTTGAACGCAGGCACGGCAAAGACAAACCGGTTATACAAAAAGCCCTTGTGGATTTGAACGGCAAGCCGTTTAAATATTTTGCCGCCCATAGAGACGAGTGGGCAAAAGGCGAGGAATATCTCTACCCTGGGCCAATCCAGTATTTTGGGCCAAGCGAGGTATGCGATGCCACAAACTACACGCTTATGCTGGAGCATGATGCTTTGGAATAATTTTACTCACCCTGCCAACTTCACTTCGTGGGCAGGGTTCGCCCTTCGGGCTGTCCTGCGGACATTAAAAATTTTCTAATAATGCCTGTTTTCTTGGCAAAACTTTTGGACAGGCACGAAAATTTTTTCTACATTATAGCTAAACAAAGGAGTCCAGGTATGAATAAGACTATTATTTCTATCATCTTAGCCGCAGTTGTAATAATTTCCGGCACGATTGCCTTTTTTATAATACGCAATCACAGGCAGTTAACCGAATAGGATTAATAGCCTTTGAAAGAAAATAATGTTTTAGCTATCGCGGCGCTTGCGTTCCTCGCGTTGCTTTTGATTGTATTTAGCGATTTTGTATTTGATGATTCAAAACTTATGCTAAATATGGACCAGCTCAATGACATAGGTTCTCGCTATGTCCGGGCCGAGAATATAATTTTGCCAGAGTGGAATGACTCGCGGCTTGGCGGTATGCCAACTATTGATGCCCTTTTCTCGGATGTTTACCATCCTCTAACTCTCGTCTATTTTGCGTTAGAGCCGGGCAGAGCTACAGGTTTTAAGTTTATTTTAGCGATTTGGTGCGCATTCATAGCCACATTTATTTTGGCCCGTTATTTAACGGATAAATGGCAGTGGGCAGCATTGCTCGGTTTTCTATATGCGTTCAACCCCCAGTATTTCACATACATATACGGTGGGCACGATGGCAAAATGATAGTTTTTGCCGCTGCCCCTTTTGCAATGTATTCTTTAATGAGGTTGCTGCGAGAAGGCTCTGCAAAACACGGGATTTATTTTTCGCTTTCCGTAATTTGGATGGTGCTTTCTCCGCACTTGCAATTGACCTATTTCTTTTTATGGGGTGCAGGGCTTTTTGTTCTCTTTGAGCTTTTTTCAAATGCGCTTTCTGCAAAAGTTCGCTGCATTCGCTTGGGGCTTGCATCCCTTGCTCTTGCGATTGCATTGATGATAAGCGCTTTTCAGATTATTCCGCCTTACCTTTACACAACTACAGAATCTATTAGGGGCAGTGCAGAAAAAACAACTATTGAGCATTCCGCAAGCTGGAGCTTGCACGGTGAGGAATTAGCGGCTATAATTTTGCCAGGTTTTTTGGGCGTTGATGTTCATAAAGAGCAGCCAACCTCAGATGATAACGTTTATTGGGGGCAAAATCATTTTAAGCTGAACGCGGACTGTGCAGGGGCTATTTTGACATTTTTCGCTCTTTGCGGCTGCTTGCTGCCCGGCAACAGAAGGCGAGCTTTGTTTTGGTTTTTTGGCTGCGTTATAGCTCTTTCTTACGCCGTTGGCTTGCATTCCTTTTTGTTTTCCCTTTGGTATAATATAATCCCAGGCATTAAGAGCTTCCGTGCCCCCAGTATGTCTATATTTTGGCTGCCGCTTGCCTTTGTGTTTTTAGCTGCCCCGGTGTTAAAATCCTCTGAAACAAAAGACGGCTTGCTCGTGCTTAAAAAGGGTGCTGTTCTTTATGGAATTTTGCTTACGGCAATTTTAATCGCTCGTTATTTTTGGGAATCTGTTGCTGGTTTTGGAGCTGCCATTTTGGTTGTTGCTTATGGAGCGTTATTTATTAAAACTCAGAATGATATTAGCCCCCTTAGCAAACGTGCTAAAATTTTGTGGGCAATTCCGTTTTTAATTTTGGCTAGCTTCTTTTTGAACCCTGTTAGTGGGAGTTACTTTAAGCCTGTGAATTTTGCGATTGCGGAAAATTTATTCTCTCATTCTTTAATTTCTTTTATGCTTGCTGTTGCGGTTATTGTTGCGGCATATTTTATTCTTTTAAATGCAAATACGAGCATAATCAAAAAGGCCTTGATTTTAGCGGCTATTGCAGCGGTGGATTTGGCTGTTGTTAATTTTCCCTTTATTCAAAACGTGCCAAGCATTCAATACAATAACCCAAATCATCCGGTTATAAAGATGATAAAAAAAGATAGCCCAAACGATATAGAACGCCCAAGGATATTCTCTTTAACTCGCCAGCCTTCAATAAGCGGAAATATTTTCCCTGCATATAATATGAGAAATGCCCTTGGCTACCACGATAATGAAATAGCTAGCTATAGGGTTTTCAAAGAGCAATTGCAAAACCCTGCTATGCTGGATTTAATGAACGTGGGCTATATAATTTATGATGGCGAGCGAGGTGTTGGAATAGAAAAAAATCCAGGCAATTTGGGCCGGGCAAAAATTTATTACAAGTGGCAAAGCGAAAATTCTGGCGAAGATATAGTTGCAAAATTAAAGGATAGGGATTTTGATTATGGAAATATTTTGCTATTGGAAGGCACAGATGACGGGGAAACGGTTGGGCAGGGCAGCGTTAAAATCACCAATGCAAAAATGGACAATATGGTTTTTGAAGTGGAAAATTCCACCACAGGGAAATTGTTTATTTCAGAGAATTACCACAAGTATTGGAGAGCAAAAGTGAACGGAGAAAATGCGGAAATTCGCAGAGCGTTCAGCACTTTTATGGCTGTTGATATTCCCCAGGGCAAATCCGTTGTGGAACTGAATTATATATCCAATAGCGTTAGGCTTTCTCTGTGGATTGGGCTTGCTGGCGTAGTTTTGCTTTTTGGTTTTGCGTTTTTTGGTTTTATGCGAAAAAAAATATGAAAAAATTGCGCTTTGCATTGAAGTTAGCTGTTAGTGTTTTTTTGGTAATATTTATTTTTTACAAATTTCCCGTTAGGGATATTTTGGCGGTTTTAAAAAATACTAACTATTTTTGGCTTGCAATTTCTTTTCTGCTTGGCGAGCTTATTATTCTAAATCAAGCGCTTCGCTGGCATTACCTTTTAATTGTTCCTAGCGAGCAAAAGCCTGAATTTAGCATTTTATTGAGATATACAATTATAGGATATTTTTTTAACCTGCTAGCGCCCGGAGGAATAGGCGGAGATGCTTATCGCTCTATTGCCCTTGGGCGTGTGCATAATTTTATAGCGAGCAGCGTAGCTTCTGTTTTTATTGCTAAAATTTTAGGCTTTCTTGCATTGTGTTTGCTGTTTTGGTTTGCCTTGCCACATTCGCAAGGAATTCCAGAGCAGGCTATTTGGTTTATGGCTGCGGTCTCTTTATTTTTTGTCGCCTTCTGTTTGTGCGTTGCCTTTAATCCTTTTAAAAAAGGGAAATTCGGAGCATTTGCTGAGAAATTGAGAGGCTACAAAAAATATCCACTTCGCTTGCTTATAGCTACATTTGATTCTATTTTTATGCAGGTTTTAGGAATTTTAACATATATGGCTCTGTTTAAGGCGGCAGGGATTTCAATTTCTTTGGGTTTGGTTTTTGTTGTTATGCCTATTACTATTTTGATAGCTGCTATTCCCATTTCATTCAACGGAATTGGAGTTAGGGAATGGAGCCTGCTTTCTTTAACCGCTTATACCATAAATTCGGAGCAAATACTCGCATCTTTGCTTTTAAGCTATGCGATAGCTATTTTGCAGGCTGTGCAAGGCGGAATTTTCTACATTACTTCACATGATAGAGTTCATATCTAACATAAATTTTGCGCCGTCTAACCCAAAGGCGGAAAGTTTAGGCAAACCATTGCATCTGCAACTGGGGCATAAAAGCGGTGTGACGCAACCGACTTATGAAGAAATTTCCGCAAAGCTCAGTTCGGGAGAGATTAAAACCCGAATAGAGGCTTTGTTAAAGCAATACCCTGTTAAGCAAGGTGCGCTTTTGGAGGTTCTATGGATTGCTCAGAGCGAATTAAGCTGGGTTCCGCAAGCTGCTGTTAAATGGGCTGCTGAAATTTGTGAGTGCTCCCCGGCGCACGCCTGGGGAGTAGCGACTTTTTACACGATGTACAAACACGCTCCAACCGGGCGTTTTCTTTTGCAGTTCTGCCAAAATATATGCTGCCACGCGGCAGGAGCGGAGAGCATAATCTCCCTTGCGGAAAAAAAACTCGGAATAAAAATTGGCGAAACCACGGAAGACAATTTATTCACGATAGTCAGAGTGGAATGTCTCGGAGCGTGCGGCAACGGCCCCACAATGCTCGTAAATGATGACTTTGCAACAGATGTTGTTAACGGCAGCCTCGCTATGCCTTCTAATGTAGGTTTAAACGAAGAGAGATTGGATAAAATTATAGCTTGGTGCAAAGAAAGAGCGGCAAAACAGCCGCGCGAGCCTAAAAGAGACCCTCTTGGCGGCGTAACCAATGCCATTCACGGAGAGCCTTTGAGCTTGGATTTTGCCCCAGCGCCTCCTGCGCTTGGAGTTAAAGCTACGGCAGGTGGAAATGGGGTTAGCATTGTTTGGAAAATAGCCCCGGAAGTCACCTCCCTCGCTGTGGAACGCAAAAACGGTTCTAAATGGGAGGCAATAGGGAATCCGGGTGTTAAAGACAAGGAATTCATAGACGCAAGCGGCAAAGCTGGCTGCGAATACCGCGTAATAGCTACGAGTGGCGCGAGGGTGGCAAAGCCGAGCGCAGAAGTAAAAGTGAATATCTAACAGAATCTTCACAAAACCTTTGCTAAATCTTAACATCCCAAGTCTATATTTAACATATAGATTTTAACAGGGAGAAAAGTATGAAAATTTACCGTAGCGTATTTATCATATTCATTGTAGCAGCTTTGTTTTTAACCGGTTGCAAAGAAGAAAAACAGGCGGCAGGTTCAATAACCGTTTATACAGCTTTGGAAGATGAACTTGTAACAGAGTACTTGAAATCTTTCTATGCAAAATACCCAGATATAAAGCTAAACGTTGTGCGTGAATCAACAGGTATAATAACCGCGCGGCTTATAGCAGAGAAAGATAATCCGCAGGCGGATGTGGTATGGGGCACGGCAGCTTCTTCTATGTTGGTTTTGGATGAACGCGGGCAGCTTGAGCCATATACGCCAAAAGGAATTGAAAGGATATTGCCAAAGTTTAAGTCCAGCAAGCCTGTTCCAACTTGGGTTGGCATCACCGCTTGGGAAACGGCTTTCATAGTCAATACTGTGGAACTTGCCAAACTTGGGCTTGGCGCGGCAAATATAAAATCTTACAATGACCTGCTGGATCCAAAATTGAAAGGGCATATTGTTATGTCAAATCCAAATTCATCTGGCACAGGTTTTCTAACGGTTGCTGGCGTGTTGCAACTGAACGGCAAAGATACCGATGCTGGTTGGGATTATCTTTCAAAATTGCACGAAAACGTGAATCAATATGTGCATTCCGGTTCAAAACCTGCAAAAATGGCGGCTGCCGGTGAATGTGTGGTTGGGGTGAGTTTTGGCTATGCCGGGATAAGCCAGAGGCAAAAAGGCGCTCCGGTGATTACCGTGTTCCCCATTGAAGGCTCTGGCTGGGATATGGAAGCAAATGCCCTTATAAAGAAAAAAGAAATCAACCCGGCGGCAAAAACCTTCTTGGATTGGGCAATTTCCGATGAAGCTATGGAATCTTACAAAACGATGTACCCCATTATTTCCACAGGCAAAGGCGGCAATTACGAAGGCTTTAATTCAGACCCTATAGCGCAGCTTATAGACAACGATTTTGCCTGGACAGCCAGCAACAGGGAGGCAATTCTTGACAAGTGGATGAAATTATTTGACAGCAAATCTGCGAGCAAATAAACTGGAGAAATTAAAATGAGCTTTCTGGAAGTTAAAAATATCACTAAGCGCTTTGGCACGCAAACCGTATTGAACAATATCAACGTAAATATTGAACAAGGCGAGCTTTTGTGCATTCTCGGTCCTTCGGGTTGCGGAAAAACAACTCTTTTGCGAATAATCGCAGGGCTTGAAACAGCAGATTCGGGACATATTTTCATAGATGGCAGAGACAGCACATTCCTTCCGTCTTCAAAGCGGAATTTTGGAATAGTGTTTCAGTCCTATGCTCTTTTCCCGAATATGACGGTGATGGAAAATATCCTATTCGGATTAAAGCAGAAAAAGGAGATGACTTCTGCCGAAAGGAGAAAGAAAGCTCTAGATATGCTCAGTTTGGTTGATTTATGCGAGCATCAAAATAAATATCCTAGGCAGTTGTCCGGTGGGCAGCAGCAGAGAACAGCCCTTGCCCGTGCAATAGCTCTTTCTCCGTCTTATCTTTTGCTGGACGAGCCTTTATCCGCGCTGGATGCCAAGGTTCGTGCAAAACTGCGTACGGAAATACGTGCGCTTCAACGCAAAATAGGCATTACAACCATTATGGTAACTCACGACCAAGAAGAGGCTTTGACAATGGCAGACAGAATAATTGTTATGAACAATGCTGTGATAGAACAAGTTGCAAATCCTCATACAATATACAATAACCCAGCTTCTCGCTTTGTTGCAGATTTTATAGGCACTATGAACTTTTACGACGAAGGAGAAGCTATGCGTGGTATTCGCCCCGAGAAAATCAAGGTCGTTGAGTATGGGGAACCTCACGACATAAAAGCTTTGGTTAGGGAACTTGAATTCAAGGGAGCGTTTACCCGCATTCACAGCTTGATACCGGATAAGAATACGGAGATTTTCATAGATTTGCCTTCTGACCACGTGGACAATATGAAATTTCAACGCGATATGCCTCTTTTTTTAAGAGTGCCAGATGAACACGCTGTTAAATATCCCATAGCGTAAATGGCTGCCTATGACCCTTTATGCGATTAAAAAACGCTTTGTCCGCTTTAATACAGTGCAGTTCTGCGTATTGCTGTGCGTTCTCGCTGTTTTTACCATAACATTTGTATTTCCGCTCGGAACGCTTTTTTCAAAATCATTTACCGATAGTTCCGGCACTTTTGCCGGGCTTGCTAATTACAAAAATTATTTCAGCAATCCAGCTCTTAGCATTTCGGTGTGGAATACCATAAACATATCGCTGATAACAACAATTTTTAGCACGGCATTCGGTTTTCTATACGCTTATGCAATAACACGCACAGATATGCCGGGAAAAAATTTCTTCAAATACATAGCCTTAGCCCCTATTTTTATCCCAACTGTAGTCCACGCGCTTGGCTTGGTGTATATCTTTGGAAAACAAGGCATCATTACGCGCTTGGGTTTTGATATTTCGCTTTATGGCCACAATGGAATTGTAATTGCCGAAATAATCTATACATTTCCACAGGCTTTTTTGCTATTTTTTGTGGCTCTCGAATTTGTGGATGGCAGGCTGTACGAAGCGTGTACTTCTATGGGCGTTAGACCTATACAGCAATTTTTTCATATAACGCTTCCAGAGATGAAATACACCGTTGTGAATACCATTTTCGTATGCTTTACGCTTGCGTTTACCGATTTTGGCGCACCCAAGGTTATAGGCGGCAATTACAATGTGCTCGCTACCGATATTTACAAACAGATTGCCGGGCAGTTCAATATGAATATGGGTGCTGTGGTCGGCACTTTGCTGCTTATCCCTGCCGTTATGTCCTTTATCACGGGGCGTTTAATATCCAGCAAAAATTCCAGCACGCTCAACGCAAAAACCATTCCGCTGACAATCAAAAAAAATCCTATTCGCGACACCGCATTTTTTCTGTTCTGCGGTTTTATAGCATTCTGTTTCATATTTCTAATAATCTCTCTGTTCATAGGGGCATTTACCAGTTACTATCCTTACGATTTAAGTTTAACTCTAAAGCATTTTATTTTCAATCAGTCAAAAGGTGGCATAAGTTGTTTTTTCAATTCCGTGTGGATGAGCTTCCTCTCTGCCGTTTTTGGCACTGCCTTTGTTTTTTTGTGCGCATATATGTTTGAAAAGATAGATGGGCTTGGCGTTTTAACAAAATACGGCAAGTTGCTTTCTATTTTGCCGCTCGCCGTGCCCGGTATGGTTGTTGGAGTTTCTTTCATCTTTTTCTTCAATTCGCAGAGCAACCCTTTGAATTTTATCTACGGCACGGTTATTATACTGGTGCTTTCTAATATTTTGCACTATTTTTCCGTTCCATATTTAACTGCCGCCGGAGCATTGAAAAAACTTGACAAGGAATTTGAAGTTGTTGCGGAAAGTATGAAAATTCCACGCTGGAAAACCTTTTTCCGCGTGAGCATTCCGCTGTCCACTCACGCTATTGCTGAAATAGCGATGTATTTATTTGTGAATTCTATGGTAACCGTTTCTGCGTTGGTCTTTTTGTATAATGCCAATTTCAAAATCGCTGCCATAGCCATTACCCACATGGAAGAATCTGGGGATATAAGCCAAGCGGCGGCTATGAGTTTGCTCATACTGCTCATAAATGTTGCTGTGAGAATTTTGTATGAATTTGTTAGGAGAAAACGCAGATGAGTAGAATCAATGCTATTATTTTAGATTGGGCTGGAACAACGGTTGATTACGGTTGTTTTGCCCCGGTAAACGCTTTTATTTCGGCTTTTGAATCTTTTGGCATCAAAGCCAATATAGAAGAAACCCGTGCTCCAATGGGTTTGCCCAAACGAAAGCATATTGAAAAAATGCTGGAAAATATGGGGCGTTCATATACGCAAAAAGAAGTTGAGCAAATCTATGCTCGCTTTGAGCCAGCTCTGTTTAAAGTGCTGCCGTCCCACGCAGAACCTTTGCCCGGTGTTATTGAAGCGATTGAAAAAATTCGGGAAATGGGAATAGCGATAGGTTCAACAACCGGTTACACCCAAGCGATGATGGATGTGGTTGTGCCTTTGGCAAAAGAAAAAGGTTACGCTCCGGATTGCGTGGTTTGCCCGGATGACACAAATGAGATGGGACGCCCATACCCATATATGCTTTGGCGCAATCTGGAAAAACTCGGCATATCATCCATACATAAAGTGTTGAAAGTTGGCGATACCGAAGCTGATATGCACGAAGGAAAAAATGCTGGATGTTTATGCGCAGGCGTATTGAAAGGTTCAAGTATGCTTGCTTTGAATGGAGACGAAGAAACGGCAAGGCAAAAATATATGGAAGCTGGAGCGGACTATGTGATTGAAGACATCAGCGAATTGCCAGCTTTGATAAAATCACTTAACCAAAAAGAAGGAGTTTAGAGATATGTATGAATTTATCCCTGATAATCCATACTTGCTTTTAACGCCAGGGCCTCTCTCAACTTCAAAATCCGTGCGAAATGCACTGCTGCGCGACTGGTGCACGTGGGATGCGGATTATAATGAGGATATTGTCCAAAATATTCGCCGCCGGTTAATAGCATTGGCATCTAAAAAAATTGAAGACTATACCGTTGTGCTGATGCAGGGCAGCGGTTCTTTTTCGGTTGAAGCTACCTTAGGTACTGTAGTGCCGCAGAGTGGCAAACTGCTGATTATAACCAACGGTGCTTATGGCGATAGAATAGTGAAAATGGCTAAAGTGCTGAAATTGAACCATACGGTATATTCCTGCTTGGAAACCGAAGCGCCCAAACCGGAAATCCTATCAAAAATCCTCAGCGAAAACCCAGACATTACGCATACGGCACTGGTTCACTGCGAAACAACAACCGGCATACTCAACCCACTCCCGGAAATAGCCAAAGTTATCAGGGAACACGGCAGCATTTTCATTTTGGATGCTATGAGTTCTTTTGGCGGGCTTCCGCTTGATATGGCGGACTACGACATTGATTTTTTGGTCAGCTCTTCCAACAAGTGCATTCAGGGAGTCCCTGGTTTTGCCTTTGTGATTGCAAAAAAAGAAGAGTTGCTAAAATGCAATGGCAATGCCCGTTCCCTGTGCTTGGATTTATATGACCAGTGGAAGGAAATGGACACGTCCGGGAAATGGCGCTATACTTCCCCCACGCATATAGTAAGGGCATTTTACCAAGCGTTGGATGAATTGGAAGCGGAAGGCGGAATAGCGGCTCGCTATGAAAGATACTGCAAAAATCAGCGTTTATTGGTTGATGGAATGAGGGAGCGCGGTTTTAAGCCTCTTTTGCCAAAAGAGCTGCAGTCTCCAATAATCACATCTTTTTTATATCCTAATTCAGATTTTAATTTCGGCTATTTTTATAAAACCATAAAGAAACTCGGTTTTGTATTATATCCGGGAAAAATTTCGCAGGCAGACACCTTCCGAATAGGCAATATCGGAGAGGTGTATCCTAAAGATATAATGAGGTTGCTGGAAGTTATTTCCTATTAAATCCTTTCAGCACTTCCTTCCCTTTGTTAGTTATAGCTTCTTTCGCTTTTGACTCAGCTTCTTTTTTCTTGGCTTCGGCTTCGGCTTTTGCCTTGTCTTCTAGTTCTTTTTTCTTTGCGAGTGCTTCTGCTTCTAATTTGGCTTTTTCTTCGTTTAGCTTTGCCACGGCTTTGTCTTTTGCCTCGCTCAATTTCACGTTTGCCATATCTTTAAGGTTGCTTATAGGATTGCTGTTCTTGCTCGCATCAAGCGTGACCTTTGGGTCTGTAAATGTGCCACCGATGTTAAAGAATAAAAGCGCGTTTCCTCTTGAATCTTTTTGATAAAGCGAGACAGGGCTTGCCTTTGTAAGGTTGTTCAAATTGGAACTTATTGACGAATTTAAAGTATTTTGCAGGTTCAAGTTCAAAGCACCGTTAAAGCCAACCGCGCCAGTAAAGGCAAGCAAGCCAAGAGCGCTGGCGTTTATGTTGAAATTTCTAACCAAAAGTTGCCCGTTTCTCGCTTCAAATTCAGCTTTCAAATCGTCAAAGCTCATATCGCCCTTGTTGCTCACCGGTGAGTTTATAACCTTTCTGCCAGCTATTTCAAATTTTGAAAGACCATCGCCAATGCTTCCCAGTATCTTTGAGCCTTTTAAACTTCCATTTGTGATTTGCACAGAAACAGGCCCGCTTAAATTGTCCACAAAGTTTTGCGGCAAGCCTCTGGTGGTAACATCTAATTTCATACTTAGTTTGCCAAAAATGGTGTTGTCTAAGTTCTGAATTTGTTTTGCAATTTCAGATTCGCCAGAAATGTTTTTTCTGCCATTGGTTATGAAGTCGTTGGCTTCCACCCTGTCCACATTTAAAGCAAATTTTACATTTGCGGATTTTCTATTGTTTAAATCAACAGCCACGTTTGTATTAAAACCTCCGGTGTAAAGCCTTCCATTTCCTATAACATTTGCTCTATTGTTTGCAAAATTAACTCCCAAATTAAAATCGGAAAGGGTTAAGTGCATAAATACGGTTCTTGCCAAATTTACATTCACAACTGCCACCACATCTGGGAGCTCAGGGTAAATTTCCATTGGGGCTTCATCTTCTTTTGGCGGTTTTGTAGCATCGCTTGGAGGTAATAAACGGTCTAGCTCTAAATTAGAGGAGCTTACATTTACATTTATGTTTGTTTTTTTGCCAGCCGCAAGCCTTGGCATCACCATAGCCAAATAATCTCTCACTACGGCTTTTACCTTAACGTCAGAAGGCCCAATTCGCACCGCCGGTTCAACGGAAATTTCCGTGTTTGAAAACGCAACCATACCATTTACGGAAACAGCATCGGGGATTAGCGGAGTTTTTGCGACTATGTTTTGCAGATTTGCCCCTCCGTTAACAGAGATATTTTCAGGGCGAGCAGGGTCTAAAATGCCTTTTGCTGAAAGATTTGCGTCAATGTGCCCTGCAAGCGAACTTATGGTTGGGATGGAGACAATTTTATTTGCCAAAGCGAATAAAGCGCCTAAATCCAATTTTATATTCGCAGACAAGTTATTTAACATAGGTTGCGGTGCAAGCAAATCGCTCGCTTCCAATAAAACGCTTGTAGGTTGCCCGGCAAGCGAGAAAGTTAAAGGTTTTATGCTCACGGTGTTTTCGGTGAATGCGATGTTGCCTATCAATGCGCTTATGCCTGCTGGCAAATCGCTATGGCTAACGGCAATATTGTTCAAGACCAAATTTCCACTAACAGGGGGAATTTTATCTGGAACTATCGCGCCCTTAACCGCAACGTTAAAAGACGCAGTTCCGCTTGCGCTTACCTTTGAGATTTCTGGGTTTATTCCAGCGGGCACTTCCTTTATAAGCTCTGCCAGATTTATTTGATTAGATTCAATTTTTAAATCCACAACTTTTATGTCTTCCAAAAATCTATTAATTGTTCCGTTTAATTTGATATTTACGGTTTGCATACCTGCGGCGAAATTTTGAATGTTAATGTTCTGACCTCGCAAATTCGCGTCTATATCCGTATTTAAAAATATGTTTATGCCGCCCTTGCGAACCCCAATCCCTGCATCTTCAAGGGAAATTTCATTTAATGTCAATGCGGTGGAGGTTTTGATGTTTTCAAGAGTTTTATCCAAAGAAAGGCTTGTTTTCAAATTTATGCTGCCCAAAATTATTTTTCTTTTTTGTGAACGGTCATTGAAAACCACTTTTGCGTTCTTTATATTAAACGAATTTAAAGCCAGAGAACCCGGCAGCTCAAGTTTTGACAAATCTAATTTTGATGTGTCTTTAGCCGTGGTATCCGGCTCGCCGCCTAAACCGTCTATGGAAGTTCTGCCATCCGGCATAACCTCGTAGAGCAAGCTCATGTCCTCTAGGGATATTTTGTCCACTGCAACCTGAAATACTAGGAGCTTCGCCAAATCTATTTTTACGGTTGCAAGCGGCAAGTCCAAAAGAGGCTCTTTGCTGAACCCATTGCCAGGGTTATTTGCGACCTTTACATCCTTTATCTGAATGCCGAGGGGCCATATTTTAATATCTGCGCCGCCAACGGAAATTTCCCTTTTGAGAATATCGGAAGCCTCTTTTTCTACGATGGCTTTTATTTTTTCGGGTGGGAATGCCTGTTTAACCGCGAAAAACGCGATGAGCAAAGCTATGACAAAGACGATGGCTGCAATGCCTAGGATTTTGAGGAGTTTTTTCATAGGGATTAATATAGAAAAAAGGCTAACTTGACCGCAAGACTTGTCACAATTAACTATATTTAAACCATTAACCAATCAATATAGGAGTTTTCTATGAAAACGTTTCCCCTTTTTCTTTTGCCAGTGGCATTGGTCTTTGCATTTATAGGTTGCTCAGACGGCGGTAGCGGCGGCGGCGGTGGTGGTGGCGGCGGAGGCACTACTCCAGATGTAAACGTAAATGTTTCGGGATGCGGAAACAGTGTAGATGGGATTCTGCAATGTGCCGTAAATGAATTGAAAAAGGAACGTTGGGACGAAGCCGTGGCATATTACAATGCCGCTTACGATAAAGACAATAACAATACCAAGGCTATAATTTATTCCACGCTTGCAAACCTTGCAAAGATAAGCACCGACCCTAAGATGGCAAGCCTTATGAAAGAGCATTTTGGTTTCACAACTTACCCCAACAGGCTAAACGCCCTTCTGAGCGATAGCTGGATGAAGGAATACGAAAACGAAAAATTGCCAGCCATAAAAACTCCAGCTTGGGTCCAAGGCAAAGGTTCAATGTATAACAATGCTTTGTTAAGCAACAATGCTATGTCATTTGAGAATTGGGCTATTTCTCTTATCGCAAACGTATTAGACAAAAATTCAAACGGCTTTAACACTTTGCTAGACGATGTAATAGAAGGGGTATTTGGACCTTCTTACAACCTTGCGGTGGAGAGGCTCAGAAAATTGGAAAATAAAAAAGAAGATAGAATAAAGCTGGACCCTTATTTTATAGACCAGCTTGATTTAAGAGAGTTCTTTGACGAACATGACCCAGTAGGCTGGGCGGAAGTCAACACTATTTTATCTGCCACGCTTTTGGTAAAGGCTTCTTTGGAATGGGTGCAGTCTTATAATTTGAGCACTGATTTGAATTGGTTAAAATTCGCTTGGACAGAAAATACCGATGATGTACTCAACCGTTTCAAAAGCGTGCCTGTCAGCAGCTTGCCGTTCAAGAATAATTTCTTTAAAGAACGCTCAGGTAAAATTGAAAACTCCAAAGCGGATTATATAAAAGCCATCAAAGGCTTCCAAAGTTCATACACTTCTATTATAGGTAGCGATGTTTATCCGACAAAAGTAAAAGACTCATACTCTACCATAAACGGTGGATTTGAAGCCTTAATTAATGCTATAGGTAGTGATGGTAAATTCTATATCCCAGAAGACCCAACAAAGGGAACTTGGCCAACAACAAAGAGAAACGATGTGAAAGCAACTGTAGATTTGGGAAAGTTTTTTGCACCTGGCTATTTCTCTCTGGAGAAGATATTTAAAACAAACAACGGGAATCCGGTATTTTATGCGAAAAATGAAGTATTATGTGCTGATTATTGGCGGGAATGCGAGCCAGATTATAAAATACTGACTAAAAGCAATTATGACAATTTAATGCGTGATGGCAGATTAGCTCTGGCTATTAATATGGGTCCCTTTAATGCAATCTTTGATGAGGAAGATGATAGTGAAAGTTTTGAATATCTGGATATAGGCTTTGACGGGAAAGTCGCAAAGGCGCTCTTTGAAAAGTATTATCCGTAAAATCTTTCTAAGCCTAGCGCTTTTCACAGAAATAGCACTTGCCTCTAACGAAGCAAGTGCTTATTTTCTTTATGACTATGGAAACATATATGAAGCGGAGCATAAATCGCAGAGCATGGATTTAAACGCAAAAATTTTGATTCAAAATCCAATTTCCTTTAACTGGAATTCAATAAGCATAAAAAACGATGGCGGCAGAATAGCTTTGCTTTCCGCTTCCTTTCCATTCAGCATAAATTCTTATGTTTTAGAGCCTGCCATTTTGCTTGGAAAAGGTGTTTGGGAAAAAGGCGATTTTGATTATTTTTATGGAAAACCCGATTTGCCTTTTGCTTTTGGCTCTGGAATATCTTTTTACCTGGGTTCTAATTCCTTTACCGCAAATTATATGTTTTGCAGCTTAAAAATTTTAAAAAATCAGGAAGATACGGAATTGTTCAATTCAGATTTTTACATATACAATGCCTTTTACAGATTCAACGCAAACAAAAACCTCAATTTATACGCCGGATTTGCCTTGCTAAAAGCAGAGGCAGCAGGTGCTTTGACTGCGAAAAATCAAGGCTATTTTCTTTTTCCGTATTTATATTACGAAACTGGTGCGCGCTTGGATGTAAAAACGGTTTATGGAATGGCGAATTTAAAAATGGAATCCGCCTCGGCGGAATATGGCATTGATTTAGGCACATTGCTAATCCTCGACGGAAAAAGCGCGGGAAACCTGCACTACAAATACAGAAAAAAATTTACAGATTATTATGGAGAAGAAGAAGTTTTTAGAGATTTTAACCCTACGCATATCAAGAACAGTGGCATTATTTTTTCAATTCTGAGCATTCAAACAAAGAAAATGCGCTTAGGCGAAAATTATATTCAATATGGCGTTAAAAAACCTTTGGCAATCCCTTTTGGAAAATTTTTCTCGGAAAGCGAAAATTTTGAGGAAGAACGCAATATGCCTGTCAAAGATATGCTCCTTTGGGGTTTAACCGCCAACGTGAGCATTTATTTTTAAAAATTTCCTATATTAGTCAAAATGAATTTTACTTTGCAAAAAGCGAATTTTTCGCTCGTGTTGATTTTATGCGTAACTCAGTTCGCGTGCGAACTTGAGTTTTGGAAAGAGCCTCCTGTGGTTGTGGCGGAAGTTGAAAATTCAAAACTTCGTTTGGATGAGCTTAGGGAAACAAAAGTCAAAAACGATTCTTTTTCAAAGGAAGAATGGGTTAATTATATAGACACTTGGATAAATTCCGAAGTGATGTATAAAGAGGCTTTAAAAAGGGGTTTGCATAAAGATTCCGCTGTACAGCACTTGCTAAAAAACGCAGAGAAAAAAATTTTGATTGACAGGCTCAGATTAGTTATAAACGATAACTTAATAGATGTTGTTTCGGACAAGGAATTGCAGGAATTTTATGATGATAATAAAGAATTGTTTCGCGTGGATTCCGTTTCTTACATACCATTTTCCGAAGCTATGTCGCAAATACGAGGCGCAGTGCTTTCTAAAAAACGAACAGACAAAGAAAAAAAATGGCTAACCGAAGCAAAAAACAACTATTCAATAGAAGTTTATCCTCAATATTTGGACTCATTATGACTTTTCCGCTGATACTGGCAAGCAAAAGCCCCAGAAGAGCGCAAATTCTTGAACAGTTGGGAGTTGAGTTTCGCATAGAGCAGCCTTGTTGCGAGGAGAGCATTACGGACTTTCCAATGGAGAGCATACCAAAGGAATTGGCAAAGAGAAAAGCCCTTGAAGTGTCTGCAAAATTCCAGAACAATTTTGTGCTTGGGGGCGACACCCTTGTCTTTTGCGAAAATGAAGTTCTTGGCAAGCCTAAGGATAGAGAAGATGCCCTAGAAATGCTAAAAAAATTGAGAAATAGGGTTCATAAAGTGATTAGCGGCGTTGCTCTTTGCAAAAGCGGCAAACTTTTATTCCAGGGAGAAAAGCAAACCGAGGTGCATTTTAGGAATTATTCCGATTTGGAAATTCTAGATTATATCTCTACAATGGAGTACGCAGACAAAGCTGGAGCTTACGGAGCACAAGGAAAAGGAGCACGTTTTATAGAATCTATAAACGGTTGTTTTTATAATGTTATGGGGCTTCCCATAGCTTTGACTTTAGAAGCTCTTAACAGGATAAAATAAATGGAGAACTTATGGTAGAAGAACAAGA
>Ga0268262_10000535_pt1 | contig 49773 bp, 55 predicted proteins | sample TergutNc150P3_FD_190354 | JGI IMG/M metagenome (GOLD analysis project Ga0268262, IMG submission 190354) | Nasutitermes corniger P3 segment gut microbial community from laboratory colony in Florida, USA - Nc150 P3 (SPAdes) (version 2) | ecosystem: Host-associated > Arthropoda: Insects >... | reverse complement strand
GGCCTCGTCGGCCAGGTCGCTGAACTCCGCGCGCAGCGCCTGCACCGCACGGCCGCGCTCGGCGGCTTCCGCGGCTGTGCGGTAGGCCGTCAGCTGCTCGACGTCGGCGGCCAGCGCCTGATTCTCCGCTTCCAAAGCAGCCACGCGTCTGCGGCTTTCAGCGAAATCTTCAAAGACAGACGCGAAGCGGGGAGCCCCGCCGCAGGCGGCGCTTTCCCAATCCACGTACTTGCTTTTCTTTTTCGCGTAGGTATCGCGGGCAACCGTGACATCGTCGCCGGAAACGGTATACTTGAAGCCACAGGCGCAGCCGTCCACGTAGTCATACGCGAAGACTTCCCGCGTCTCCGGGTCGAAGTCGATGGCGGCGAACCGGGGCCAGTCGGGGTATTCCGGGTGGGCCTCAAAGGCGGCGACGCACCGGGCAAGCTCGTTTTGCAGGCCGCTGGCGTCCAGCGAAAACTCCTGCGCCACCTCCGGTTTTGTTTTATCAGTAGGCATCTCATTCCTCCTTTCCTCGTGTGATAGATGGAACTCGTCCATCATAAGGCTAAACTGCTCCACAAAATTGGAACAAGAAAACAGCTCGACACAGGCCGAACGCATCGCGGGCTCGTCCCGCTCCAACAGGCAGAACGCCACGAACGTAAAGGCCTGGATAATAAAAAAATCGCCATCCCTGGCGAAATCATTTATTTTGATCGAAATCTCCATGGACTGGGCGACAGTTCCGCATTCTTCAATGTGCCGGAACGCGGCCTCGCGCTTCCACAGCACCGCGTCAACACAGAGGTATTCCTTTTCCTCGCCGCTTTCCTCGATGGTCTCCCACCAATACTTCGAGCCCTCGGGCACATAGCCCACCGGGTGCGTCATGTTGATCAGCCGGGCGCCGTCCTCCGTGCGGACAATGGCCTTGTCATGGCCGCCGATGTAATCCGCGCCGGCGTCGTAGTTGGCAACAATGGGGCACCCATATGCGGTCTTGGCGTTGCGCTCAAAGACTTCCTTGCTGATGACGCTCTTGTGCTGATTCAGTCCCGCGTGGGCTATCTTGATTACACAGGGTGCAAACCGCTCGTCGTCCGCTGCTTTCGAAAACGACAGCACCGCGCCCACCACGGCCACCTGTTTTTCGCTCACCGCACCACCTCCTTCCTCCTGTTCAAAATGTGATTGTGTATGATAACGCATATATGTGATCCTCAAGCCCCGGGTCAGCGCCGGAGGGGTTATCGAATACCCACTTGGGAGGCCCCGTATCGCTGCTGTACAGCAGCACATAACCCAGCGCAAGCAGCGCGTCCTTTGCCTCTGCATCGAAGGTATAGATGAAACGCATCTACATCACTCTCTTTCCTGCGCAACTTCGCCGCTGTCGCTGATCTCTCCAGCCTCCAGCGTGGGGCGCCCGGCATCCTTCGCCTCTCCCGCGCCCATGGTAGCCGAGCCCTTCAAGGGCACGAAGCGCCGCCGGATATCCCACACGGCATTTTCCAGGACTTCCAGGCCGTCCATTTCGCTTTGCGTCATCCCGAGGGCTGCGGCGTAATGGGACACAAACGGGAAGCCGTACTGGCACGCTTGTAAATAGGCCTTGATCATCTCGTCGCGGTTATACCGGGATATATCCAGGAACTTGACGCTGAGATTCTTCCCGAAGGGCTTGGAGTGCAGATAGCGGTTGAGCATCGCGCCGATGGATTCCACGAGAGCGAAAGTGATGGCCTGGTCCGCCTTGATGGAAAGCAGCAGGGCGTTGCTCGACGCCTTCGCGTTACTGAACAGCAGGGAGGAAACCCCGGCGCTGTTATACAGGTGTTCCTCCGCCTCGGTGACGAAATCGTGCTCCGCGCCGTTTGGGCGCTCGAACGATATCTTTTCGATGGGCGTGGGCATGGCCACCGCCGCGATCTGCGGAGGGACGACCTCCCGCAGATTGGCGAAGAACTCCTTCAGCAGGCGCAGGTCGATGTTGGAATTGCCGCCATCGTCCACGCCGAACTCGCCCACCAGCAGGGCATAGTTATCTATGGCTGCTTTCTCCAGCTTGAGCGCTTGGTAGTCCTCGATCTCGAAGATGTCCCGCAGCACCCCCAGGAATGGAGGAATCGCGAAGTCCGGGATGTCCGAATTGCACTTGATGGCGAAGCTGGCCGGGGTGTCGAGCTCCTGCCAGCGGAACTCCTTGCCACGGCTTTTGAACTGCCGATACCTTGTGGTCATCTCGTCGGAATAGAAGTCCAGCTTCGATTCGCTCCGGCCCGAGAAATAGTTGAAATCGAAGCTGACGTTGTAGGTATCGCCCCGTATGGATGTGATCTTGCAGCAGTCCGAGGGCAGGCGCTGGACCAGGATGTCGCCGTCGATCTCGCGGATCGTGCCGAAGTATACGTCCTCCCGCAGGCAAATCGTCAGGATCTCGCGGAAGGTCCGCGCGATGCCGAAGGAGGACAGGAAATCCGTGGCCTTCTTCAAGTGCGCAGTGAAGTTGCCGGCCTTGATCTTCTCCGCCTCAATCTGATGGGGCACGAGGACATAGACCAGGTCGCTCAGGCCGACGAAATATTGGATGATGCGCCACAGGCGGGAGCCTACAATGTATGCCTGGATCATGGCGTTGCGGAGATTCTTTTCGTTGCGCGGCACGTCCTTCAGGTATTCGGCGATGCGCTTACGGGTTTCCGCGGTGAAGCCAGAGGGGGCTTGCTGCTGGTTCGGGTCGGAGTAGACAAGCCCGGCGCCGCCCAGCTTCCTCTGCGACCGGGTGAAGTCAATAAGCACATCCCCCGCAGAGGAAGGCGTGCTTTGCGGGGTTTCTGTTGACAGGGTGATCACCTCACGATTTTCATTTTGTTGTTGACATCCTGTTATAGATATGTTATACTACATAAGTGAATATACATATCAAAGGAGAGATCGCTATGCTGGCTACCTTCAACGACTTCATCGCGCAAAACCCCAACTGCAAGAAGTTCGCAGACGACGATGACATGATTTACGCTTTCAACTTTTTGTCGGTGGACTATGTACTTGTCCAGTTGCTTGAGGCAAGCGATGCGGGTCGGCCCGCGATTACGCCGATCGTAACGAACATTGAGCACATTTTTGCCGACTCATCCAAGGAGCATGCCAACACGCTTGACGACAACTTCACCAAACAGGCGGTGGGGCTGATGGTGAAAACCATCCTTGCGCCCTTTGGATACACCGTTTGGAAGCAGAAAGACCTTCCGAAGAATAGCAGGGCGGAAAAGTTCACATCCGCCTCAGTCTACCACTTCGATTCGTTTGCTCCGAGGAGCATGCGGGTGGTCAAACGCATCGTGGAGATTGAAAAATAGGCCAGTTGCCGTCAACAGCCTCCAACATTTCTGATGGACAAGCGCTCCGGCTTGTGCTATACTGATGTATAGTGAAAATGAGCAAGGGGGGCAACTATGCCGATCAACGAAAGCGCCAAAGCGCTCTTGAAGCACCTGAGCCATTTGGCTGACCGCTCTAACGCGGCAGGCAGCGAGCTGCACCCGGATCTGCGGGCCGCGATCAACTACGCCGCAAGCATCCTGGCCGCGGCGGAGGGCTTTGAACTGAACATCGACGACGCCGCCATGATCGCGTCGGAAGGGCCACTGGGCTTGCAGAAGTTCCTGCAGAAATACGGAACGGCCGCATAGAGGAACCACGGATGGCGGCGCAATGGTCAAGCAAATCTGACGCGGGAGGTGATAACGATATGCGAAAGCCACCGCCCGGCATGGGCTTTTTCCTCTGCTTTGCGCTCAACCTGTTCTACCATTCCTGGTGGGGCGGGCTTGCGTTGCTGTTGTGGCTGCTGCGCATCTGGCTGAAGATGATCCCCTGGTTTTTGCCTTTGGCATTCCTGGGCGTTTGGCTGCTGGCGGCGCTGTTCGTCACGGTATTTTTGAGTTGGGTTTCAAGAACTTCGTCTGTGCCCGCCCCGTCGGCCACGAACAAGAACCCCTATTCCGCAAAAAACGAGGACCTATTTCCCCGGAAATAGGGAGCAAATTCTTTCGGTAAAGGCTTGCAATTGATGTAACATTTTGATATAATGCTTCAGGCAATGAATGCATTAAAAACAAAGAAGGAGTAAACACATGAACAAGCAAGACTTCATCAACGCGCTCGCGGCACAGGAAGGCATCGAAAAGAAGCAGGCCGCCGCATGGACCGACGCGGTCGTTAAGTCTCTGACCGAGGCCCTGGTTGCCGGCGAAAAGGTACAGTTCGTGGGCTTCGGGGCCTTTGAGGTGCGCCCGCGCGCCGAGAAGAAGGCTCGCAATCCCCAGACCGGCGAGGAGCTGATCACCCCCGCCACTAAAGTGCCGGTGTTTAAGGCCGGCAAGGCGCTCAAAGACGCCGTGGCGAACGCATAACTTCCGATGCGGGCCAATACAACACACAGGGACGCTATGGTGGCGTCCCTGCGTTTTTTATTCTATATAAGCCTTACCCGAACAGTGATCCCTCCGGATATACAGGCTCAAACACTACGTCAAGCATGGGCTGATGCATTGGCGCCGGGCTGGATACCAGCCACTCGTCAACCCGCTCCGGCTGGAGAATCACGGGCATCCGATGGTGGACATCGGCGATATTGCCCACCGCTTCCCGGGTTAGTAGCGTAAATACCGGGTGAAGCTTCCCGCGCTCCTGCTTCCAGCAGCCGGCCAGGTGCATAATGCCCCCGCCCGGGAGGCGGAAGAAATATTTCATTTCCCGGCCGCCCCTGCGCCACGTCTCATAATACCCGGTGACGGGTACAGCGCAGCGACGACGGAGCATAGGCTCCCCGAACATGGGGCTGTCCATGGCGCCCTCCGAACGGGCGTTGTAATTCGGGTCCTTGCCCGGCCGCGGGAACCCCCACTCCATGGGCCTGTAATTTTCCGGCGCCGCCAGAACGGGAGCGATGCATCCGGGAAAGATTTCGCCCTTTTGCTTCATCATCAGCGACATATCCTCCGGCAGGCTGTTCTGCGCCGCGGCCTTGCAGATCGCCATCATCCGGGGGTCGGTGAGGTCGGTGGTAAAGTGCGCGCACATGCTGACGGCCTCCTTGAAAAAATTTTCCGGAAGATTCCTCTTGACAAGCGAATATTTGTGCGCTACAATTGTACCAAACATTAGTTCTCATGTCAAGAGGTGATTTCGGTGGATAGGCTCGTATTGCACGCGGACATCGACTGCTTTCTATGCGTCGGTGATGCTCCTGCATTATCCCCGGCTGCGCGGTAGGCCCGTGGCGGTCGGCGGCAACGCGGAGGAACGGCACGGCGTCATTTTGGCGAAGTCCTATGAAGCCAAAAAATTCGGGGTGAAAACCGGGATGCCGTTGTTTGAGGCAAAAAGCGCCTGCCCCGGCCTCGTTATTCTCCCACCGGATTACGCGCTGTTCCAACGCTTCAGCAAACGGTTCTTCAAGCTGCTGTACAACTATTCCCCCATGGTCGAGTCCTATGGGATTGACGAGGGGTGGGCGGAGCTGTCGCCTATCGACGACGGCGAGGCCGTCGCCCGGGAGATCCAGCGGCGCGTATGGGATGAGCTGGGCCTTCCGGTTTCCGTCGGCGTCAGCTGGAACAAGATCTACGCCAAGCTTGGAAGCGATCTGAACAAGCCGCAAGGGATCGCCGTGATTACGCCTGAGAATTACAGGAAAATCGTCTGGCCGCTGCCCGCCGCCGACTTGATGTTGGTTGGGAAGGCGAACGCGGAAAGACTGCGCCGCCTCGGAATCAAGACAATCGGCGACATCGCCAACACATCGGAAGAAGTATTGCGGTCCTGGTTTGACAAGTGGGGCCTTTACCTCCACACCTTTGCCAACGGGCTGGACGATTCGCCGGTCGCCGAATATGGCGTGGTAAAGGAAAACGTCAGCGTCAGCCACAGCTGGACCATGCCGCGGGACGTCAATACGGAACACGACTGCCGCATCGTCTTTCGCGGATTGTCCGAGGGCGTTGCGGAGAAGCTGCGGGAGATGAACATGAAAGCCCGCACGGTGCAGGTCTGGTTCCGGTATAACGACCTGTCCAGCTTTGGCAGGCAAACGACCCTGCCCAGGGCGACTTTTCTGTCCGGCGAGCTGACAGACGCGGCGATGCGGCTGTTACACGTGCATTACAATTGGGAGCGGCCTTTGCGCAGCGTCGGCATCCGGGCCATGAACCTTGCGCCGGCCGAGCAGCAGGAACAGCTATCCCTCTTTGTGGATGAAACGCGGCGGCAGAAACGGGAGGCCATCGAGTATGCGTTTGACGGCATTCGCCGCCGGTATGGCCATTTCGCGATTGATTACGGCCTGCTCCTCTCCGACAAACAGCTCGGCGCGTTGGACGTCACCGGCGCGCACCTGGTTCATCCGCGAGGATATTTGGGATAACCGATATAAAGTATACCACACCCAAGAGGACTGCGCAATGGAAACCCTGGATTATCTCCTGCAAACCCCGGATAAAATTTATGTTACCGTCCTTGTCCAGTATGGCGCGGACGGTACGATTCTCCCTTGCGCCATTCTATGGGGGGACCGCCGTATCCCAATTGACAGGGTAACAGGGATCATTCCAAGCGCCAGCCGCAAAGCGGGCGGGGCCGGCCTGCGCTTCACGATACACATCGGGAGCCACACCCGGTATCTTTTCCTGGAGGGCGACAGCCCTGAAGACGCCCGGTATTTTATTGAGCGCGGCGAACCGGAGTAGTTGTTTATTCTTGCAGCAACCCCCACCCGCGCGTCCGCGGCGCGGTGAAAAACTTGAACTGTTCACTGTTTGTGGCTCCGCGTCCGCTGCGCCGGAGCAGGTCGTTTTCGAGCTGCTTGCTCACCCAGATGTTGTACGCCAGGCTGGAATAGCGGTCCTTGCGCATCCCGGAGCGCTCCCGCAGCTTGACCCATTGCCCGTTCACTTCAAGGATCAGCTTGATCAACTCATCCACCAGGCGCGTGGTCTGGATAAAGGGGAGGATCGCTTTGATTTGCGCGCTGTCGGAAAGCCCCTTGAACCACTTCTCGCCCTGGAACATCTCTTCGGCTTCCACCTCGTTGATAGGGAGCCGGATGGTCCCGGAGCGGAAGGCCTCGCGCAGGAGCATGGCGCACTCATGGTTGAACTGCGCGCCGGCGTTGATGGCCCAGATCACCTTTTTCGCCGTCCGGTCGTGGCATCGGGCGGCGATTTCCTCATTATTGTAGCAGGATAACGCAGGATATATTTCGCCGGTGTCCGCGTCGTTGACCTCCCGCAGCAGGCCGTCCACGATGCCGATGCCGTTGCCCTTGGCGTCGATGACCAGCCAGTCGCAGGCGAACTCGTCGTATAGCTTACGCACCAGCAGGGTCTGGTCGGCGGTGTGCATCCCCTCGACGGCGTCCAGGTAGACGATGTTCCGGGTGTACTTGCCGCTTTTCGTTGGCCGCATGGCGTTGATGAAGATGGCCGTGGCGTCGTTCTTGTGGCGCGTGGAGCCCATGACGGCGACGTCCACAGATAGGATGCGTATCTCGCCGTTTTCCTTCGGGGCGATGCGCAGCTGCTTGGGGTTGCCGACCTCGTGGATCTTCGCCTGGGGCAGCATGGGGTATTGGATGAGGCGCGTCTTGCCGATGTCACTGATGTTGAAGAAAGAGTTATCCGACCCGCCGCCGAACCACTCGCACGCCCATTCCATGAGAAACATGGTTTCGTCAAAGGTGGCGTCCATCATCTGCTCTTCCACGTACTCTTTGGACAGCAGCCCCTCGGCCACTGAAATCTGGTAGGGAAGGCCGCAGACGTAAAAACGTTTTGTATCGTCGAGCATCATGGAAGCCGCACCCTGGACAGCACTGAAACTCCAATGATCGGCGAAGTACGCGCTGGAGAGGAAGATTTCGCTGTTGCGCTCCAGGGGCAAGTCGGCGTATTCTGGCTTGTCGAGGTACTTGGGCCGCCGGGGCGTGGCGGGGAACTTGCGCAGCACGTCATTCAGGATGCCGAGCTTCACCATCCTAAACTCGTCCACAATCAGCACATGGCAGCGCTCGCCGCGGGAGTTGTCGTTGGGCGTCACCGCCTTGATGACGGAGCCGTTGCGGAAGGTGACGAAGGCGTTGATGTCTTTGGAAGAAATGGCTGAGATCTCGGTCCGCAGCTCCGGCGACTCCTGCAGCAGGTGGTGCTCGATCTTGGCGATGGTGAGCGCGCCCTGCCGCCGGTTGCCCGCGGCAATACAGATGAGGGTACCCGGGTATAGAATGCAGCGCACAACGCAATAAACAGCGGCCAGGAAGGTCTTTCCCTGGCCGCGCGAAGCGATGTAGTAGAAGTGGTGCGCGAAGAACATCATGTTCAGCAGGATTTTCTGGAACAGCTTCAAATTGACATGAAGATACTCCTTGGCAAGGCGGTGGGGGTTGGCCCGGTAGAAGGCGATCCACGCGCCGGCGGCGTCAATGGTTTCACCCCGCCGCTTTACGGCCTCATCCATCGGCATCACCCCCGAACATCTTTGCCATCAAAGACTCCGACGCCCCCTCGTCCTCGTCGTCCGGCGAGCGCTCCGGGGCCTTCGCCGTAAAGCGGGAAAACTCGGCGTCGAACAGGTCGGCGTAGCGGTTTCGCCACTTGAACATCTTCGCCAACCCGCCCAAAAACATAGCGAAGTGTGTGCGCCGCAACGCGTCGATGTCCTCCAACTCGGGCTCCACGTCCTGGATGGGCTTGATGCCTTCGTGGATTTTCGCCAACACACCCAGGGGCAGGCCCTCCAGGTCGGTCTTCGCGGCGTCGTCCTTGCGCTGGGCGGGCTTCAGGCTGGCGCTGCCGATCAGGGTGTTGTACGTCCCCTGCAGCCGAGCGGCGTCGCTTTGCTTGCCTTTGGAGATGGCCTCGTTGATCTGAACCTCGGTAAGGCATATCTGTTTGAGGATCCCCCAGTTGGCCGCGTTGTTGCGGTCGATGGTGGGGTCGAGCTGGGCGTCCCACCGGCTGTAAACCCGGTCGGCCTCGGCATAATACCAGCCTGGCAACTCGGCGCCCCAGCGCTCCAACTGCTCGGGCGTGGGGGCGGGCTCCTCCTCCTCGTCTTCGCCAACATCCTGGGCTTCCTCTCGCAGTTTCCTTGCCGCTTCCAGCTCGGCTGAAGCGCTGGCCTCCAGCGCCCGGGCCGCTTCCATCGCGGCGGCAGCGGCGGCTTGGTCCTCCTCCAGCTGCGCAAGCGCCGCCTCGAAGGCCGCACACTCGTCCTCGCTCACCGTGCGGCTGGCCGCGTCTTCGTCGTGCCAGTCGTCGAAGGTCTTGCCCTCGTACTGCCGCAGGTTGGCCTGGCGGAAATATGCCGCCGCGCGCGACTGCGTGGTGCTTGTTTTCATACAGACCGAGGACCAGATGTCCTCATGCCAGTAAAGGTCCAACTTCTCGCATAGCCGCAGCATGGCCTGCCTGCCGTCGCCGATGGCGTCGAAATAGTGGCCGAACAGGTCGTTGACGCACTGCTTGCAGATATGGATGTGGCCGTAATTGCCTTTGTACAGGCTGCTCTGCGCCTTGAAAAAGCTTGTTTCCGGGCGGGCATATTCCGTCTGGCAGCGGAAACAGGTGTACTTGCGGGTCGGTGCCGACGGGAGCGGAGCCTTATCAGCCGCCCGTGTCCCTTGCCGCTTCACCGGGCCCATTTTGCTCTGTCTAGGCACCGGGTCTCACCGCCGTCTGTTCGCCGGCCACCAGGCGCTTGAGCATCTTGCCCGGCTTGAACTTCACCACGCGGTGCTCCCGCGCCAGGGTCTTACCGCCGTTGACGCTGGTCATCTCCCGTGCCGCGTAATTGATCGTTTCGAACGTCCCGAAGCCGTGGAACATCACGCTGCCGCCCTCGCAAAGGATCTCGGCGACGGTGCCGAGCACGTCGTCCACGATGACCCCCGCGTCCCTTTTGGTGTAGCCCTTTTCATTCAGGCGCTCTACAAACCCCTCTCGCTTGATGGGCATATATCCGATATCCAAATCCTTTCGTTCATACTGTCCGGGCGCTTACGCCCCTCTCACATAGGCCGCAGTGCGCCCACCCCCGATAGGACGGAATACACCGTCCTTTCAGAGGCTCCCAAATCATTTGCCATTCGCGTTTTATGCACGGCCGGGGGTATGCGCAGATATCGCGCATACGCCCCTCTTCATTATAGCCACAGTGCGCCCGCCCCTGATCGAACGGAATATATCGTTTTTTCGGGGGCTCCCAAAGCATTAAGGGGCCGCGTTTATGCCGGAACGCCTATTTTCTGGTGGTAGAACGCCAGGGAGCGCTTCGCGTTTTCCAGCTTGGCGCAGTCCGGGCAGTACATCTGCCGGGGGGATTTGCGGGGGATCACGGCCCCGCAGGCTTTGCATTCGAGGTATGACCCGCCCAGGCTGCGCATGTACTGGTAGCCCAGGTTACGCATGTCGTGGATTTTCATGACAGCGGCGCCGTCGTGATCCGTGTAGAGGACCCGGACGTCCAGGTTGTCCACGCGCTTATTGTATTTCAGCAGGCCCATGGCTTTCAGGTCGTTCAGAAGCAGGTATTGGTCGTTGACCGAAACCTTCACATTTGCCATAGAGAACACGTCCTTGTGCCGGAAGCTAACCCAGTCGTGATTCTCCCCGTGGGCATGGTTCTGGTATTTCGCGAGGGCCAGCAAGGCGAAGGCGAGCCTTTGCCTGCGGATCCCGTCTATCCCGCGGATTGTTTGCAATTCCCGCTGCGTCACCGGGATCGACGTAATATACAGCAGCCCTCTCTTTTTGGCCGCCCCGAATATCCGCTCCGAGATATCGACGAATCCGCACTGGCTGTCTTTGTTGTACAGGGCGTTGAGGCGCTCGCGCACCGCGTCCGTGCCGAGCCCAATTTCGAGGTAGTGCCGCGCCACGCAGGTCAGCGCCCGCATCGGCGTGTCGCCCAGATCCTGCGTCCGTATGATGTCCTGTGCCCAAGTGCGCTCGTCAAAAACGATTTTTGTCAAAGCTTCGTCCTCTTCTTTCTTCAACAGCATATTTGTAAAGTATTGCTGGCCTTTGCCCGTGACCATCGTCACGCAGTTCAGGTCCACGCGGCCGTCCGCGCGCGTCGTGGTGGTTTCAGTCACCCGGAACAGGCCCAGCTCCATCGACTTCTGCGTGGGCGCGTTCCAGCCGGCGCCCATGCGTTGCATGAGGTACTCGTTGGCGCGCATCCACTCGCACAAGCGAACTTCGCCCATATCCACGCCGTTGCCCCTGAGAATTTTCGCCAGTTCGCCGACCGGGATATCTGTTTCCGCGCAGGCCACCGCATCGGCGAACCGTGCTTTGGGGCGCATCTCCGTGTTCTCCGATTCCAGTCGCCGGATTTCCGCGTCCGCCAGCTTCAGCGCCCGTGCCATAACCTGTTCGGGCGTGTTCCACGCCTTCTCCAGCGACAGGAACCATTGCCGGGCTTCTTTGCCCCTATCCGTGCGCTGTAGCATACACAGCTCTTTCGCCATGTCGATGGTCAGCATATGATCCTCGAGGGTGCGGGCCACTTCGCGATTCCCCTCCATCTGAACCCGCTCAAAAATGACCGGGTTGAAATCCACGCCCGCAGTAAAGCCATATTCGCACATACGGGGAAACCAGTGCCGATATTCTGTGTCCACCCCAAGAAACGCATGTAGCTCCCGCCCGGAAAATGTCGGGGCGCTGTCCTCGCTGTAGTTGATTTTGAGCAGTTCGTTTTGCATGAAGTTCTCCATTCTTTTTTGTGTACGTAAAGCAAATCGCTTTACGCTTTATCCAGAAAATGATTGACGAAATGCAGTTGCCCTTTGCCCGTGACCATCGTCACGCGGTTCAGGTCCACGCGGCCGTCCGCGCGCGTCGTGGTGGTTTCCGTCACCCGGAACAGGCCCAGCTCCATCGCCCTCTGCGTGGGCGCGTTCCAGCCGGCGCCCATGCGCTGCATGAGGTATTCGTTGGCGCGCATCCACTCGAACAGGCGGGTTTGCCCGATATCCACGCCGTTACCCCTGAGAATTTTCGCCAGCTCGCCCACCGGGATATCCGTTTCCGCGCAGGCCACCGCGTCGGCGAACCGCGCCTTGGGGCGCATGGCAGCATTTTCCGCCTTCAGCGCGGCGTTTTTGGTACGCACGGCCTTAATCTCCTCCAGCGCGCGGATCAGGAAATCCGGGTCGTTCATCAGCCGCTCCGCCGTCTCCACTGTGGCGTACATGCCAGTTTTGCGGATGGAGGGCAGGACCTCGTGTGTCACCCAGCGCTTGAACTTCTTTGCCTCCGGTTTGCGGGACAGCAGGATGACGTTGTACAGGCCGCTTTCGTTAACCGCCGTCATCTCCTGCGGCCCGCCAAGGGTGTCCACTACTACCGGCTCCCTTTCGTCATCGTCCAGCCGGGTGGCGGTATCGCGGTATTTTTCGATGCCCAGCACCGCGCACACATCTTTGAGTACCCACCAGGGTTCCCCGCCGCGCTGGACGGTGCGCACCTGGTTACCTTCGTAATTGAAAATTTGCAGCTCGTTCATGCCGTAATATCCTCCTGCTAATTTGATTTTTTTGAAAGCTGCGCACAGCATGGGCGCCCCTTTCATAAGCGCCACAGAGCGCCTGGGCCTGAAAAGACGGAAAACACCGGCTTTTCGATGGCCGCTAAAACATTTATGGGTCCGGTTTATACCTGTACAGCCTGCGCGGCGCCCCATTCGGCCTTGTACCATTTGCCGCACCAGGCTACCTCCGCCTCGTTTTCCCCGCACTCGGTAAACTTGACGGTCATGCCGCCGGCGTTGCGCAGCAAGCGCGCGAGCAGGGCATCCAGGGCCATGTCCCAGACGAATTGCTTCGACGCGGCGGTGGTGTAGCAGAGATCAATCAGGATATCCAGCAGGGCGTCCTCATTGGAGCACACGCCATAGCACAGGGAGCGGAAATACGGGTTGGCTGCCGCCTTTTTACTGAGTATATCGTCGCCGGTCCTGCGCGTCTGCTTCGCGAGGATCGCCTCCGCCTGCCAGTATTTCCGAAAGTCCTCGTAGATCTTCTTGACTTCCCGGAAGTGCGTCTTGCTGTAGGCCGTGCCGCCGCGCAGGATGCCGGCGTCGAACGCGCCGCCGCGCACAAGCTCGACCTTATCCGAGAATACGCCTTCGACCATGCGGCAGATGCGGTTCGTCACACAGTCCAGATTGCTCACGGGGGTCATAACGTCGGCGTAGTGGCGGAAGGTATCCTGCTCATCGCCGTCGCCGCCGCCGGCAAGCTCGCTGACCCTCCTGCGGAATTCCATAACGCTTTTCCCGTTGGTGTTTTTGAGATGGGCGTTGTATTCCCGCATCAGGACGGGGTAGATGTACCGCATGAAGTACGGCTTCTTGTTGGCCACGATCCGCAAATTGAACTCCCGCAGCTCCCCGTCGTCCATCTCGTCCGCAGCCCGGCGGTCGTACCAGTGCTTTGGCATGAGGCTGGATTGGATGCCCTTGGTTTTGTCGATGGCGCACTGCTGGAAATGCTGGCCGCACATTATGCGGTAGCTCAATTCCTCGTATTCCGCGCTGCCGGGCTCGAATTGGGAACGCACGTCGAACATGGCGGTGATGCGGTTCGTTATTTTCCCGATATCGTCGCCGAAGCCGTTGATGTTGGAACGGACCAAATCATCCTCGGCAGGGCGTATCTTCTCCGCCACGCGCTGCGCGCACAGGATCGTCCGGGTCGGCCTGGAGCGGCGCAGCAAAACGGGATTGTCTGTGATGAACACCATGTCACCGTCCTTATCCATGCCGTTGAGGGCGTGGGCCATGCTGTCCCAGGAATTGATGACCGTGCAGGTCGGCATGTGGGCGTACCAGCCCCGGATCTCCGGGCAGTCCGCGAGAGAAGCCACCCGGATATTGTTGTGGCAGGTCATCGGGGCGCGCATCACCACTGCCTTCGGCACGCGCAGGTCGGCCCAGTATTGGCTATAGATTTCCCCGGCGCGCAGCAGGCCCGTCACCGGCAAGCCGAAAATGTGCTGGCAAAGGGAGTACGGGTCGCCGGAGACGATGGAGTAGTTGCCGTGTACCCCAAGCGCGCCGATTTTGGCGTCGTCGATCTCCCCCTGGATCAGGCGCAGCAGTTTATCCCGGATGAAGGGGTCGTCGTGCATCCGCGGGTCGGCGGATAAAGCCGTGCAAAAGGCGTTTTCGTTACCGCGCTGGCGGTCGCCGCCGAGGAAGAGAGCCGCCTTGCGCCAGTCGCCGTTGATGACGTCGCGGATGCGATCAACCGTCGGCTGGATCAGCTCTGCTATATCCTCGTCGTCCAGCTCGTAAGATTGCAGAAACTGATAATTCGTGTTCCGCCATGACTCCAGCTTCTCCGGGCAGGCCTTGGTGACGCAGAAGGAATACCCATTCTCCGCGCAGCAGCGCAGGTAATGCTCGCAGCTGCTGTAGGAGCTCCACAGCTTCAGCATGGAGGCCGTGAGGATCAACTCCACGCCGGCGACGTCCACATCATTGTCCCAGATGTCCTTCACCGTGCCGGTTCCAGCGATCTCCCCGGCGAAGCGGTGGAAGTCGAAGGCAAACACCATGCCCTTCTCGAAGGAGAACCGCGTGTTGAAGCCGCCGCTTGCATAGCCGAGGCCCAGTTCCTCCGACCAGCGCGCCGCCAGGGCCGGGCATATCAGGCCATAGCCGTCGGATTCGTTCAGCTTCACCGTGGCCCCGTCCACGTATTCCAGCTTGGGCTCGCCGGTTTCGTTATCGCTGATGGTAATGACGTCCTCGACGAACTCTGTCTCGCAGTCCGGAACCACCAGGATGCCGCGGGGCATGGAGACGGCTGTCGTGGCGCTGCACGCCAGGGCCTTGTATGCCTCCAGCTTCGCCGGCACATGCGGGGCGTTCCTGTCGCGCCCGTTGTCCATCCGCCTGCACAGCTCCGGGGCGAGGCGTTCGCTGACGAAGACGATGGTCTTCGTCTTCACGCCGCCGTTGGTCCCCACCAGGCGGGTATATTTCACGCCGTTGACGGTGAAGCCCTTGCAGGCCCGCCGGTAGTCCGGCAGCTTCTCCACCACCAAAAGCAAGTAGTCCGGCTTATACCGCAGCTCGTCGATTTCCCTGTAGAGCCGCTTCATCTCGTTGCGGTTTTTCGTGGAGGCCTCCTGCCGCCGGAGCAAGGCGACGCGTCGGCGCAGGTCCCTGATCTGCTCCTGCGGGGCCCGGACGCCATTGAACTCGTCGATCCAGCGCAGCACCTGGCTTTCGCTGAGCGTGACGGCCGCGTCGTTCCGGCGGGCCTCGTCGAGGGTAATATTCAGGGCCCACTTCGCCCGTTTCAGCATGGTCGTCGTTATTTTCAGTACGATGGAGTAGGTTTCCTGATTCGTGCGCATCATTTCCTCCGGCTTTATATATTTTTTCGACCGCCCTATTCCCCCTGCGCTTGGATCCAGTTCTCCAGCAGGCCGCGCATACGCTTGCTCGGGACGTAGACTGAAACTGGCTCATGATTGCGGACGGCCGAGCGGCTGATCCAGCGCAGCATGTGGTACGTAGACCAGGCGTCCCCGTCAAAAGAAACCCCATTGCTGTGGAAGTAGGCGGCGCTGGCGACCGGGAAGTGCGTATTCGCACAGTAGCACAGGACGCGGGCGGTGGAATACGCCCCGCAATCCGCCGCCGATATCGCCGGGAACCCGCGGCCGCGGAATACGGGCCGACCTATGCTTTCCTTCAGGTCCTTCAGTATTTCGTTCGGCATGGCGTAGGCCACATGGCTGCTTCTCTCGCTCCCGGCTTCCGCCTGCAGCAGGACATTGCGCATGTCCTTGAACACATCCTCGGCCGCGGACTTCTCCTTCAGATACCAGCGCGTCGTGTATGCGCCGGCGTCTTCGCCCCTCTCGTTGAATTTACCGTCGGGCACAACGCGCAGCAAAGAGGCAAGGTCCCGGTTGTGCTGCCGGCCGCCTTCCTCTGTCTTACTCTGGATACCGAATATCCTCAAGTACGAAGCAAGGGAGGACGCCGCAGGCATGGCATGGACAATATGCGCGCTTCGGAAAGCGTTCACGGCGAAGGGCGGCGGCGACCAAAACATCTCGGATCTTCCACCCGCCGTGAGCCTTGTAAGCAGCCTGTCGTTGTATGTGAACAGCGGGATGTCCAACATGCCCAGGACATACTCCGCCCTGTGTGCCGATGACAACAAATAGGTGCCCTGCGCTACGGGTATCAGCTGCCTGCGCCTGATGGCCTCCTCGATGTTTGCCGCGCTGTACTTCGCAATTCTGTCCGACCAGAAGATAGCGTCCCCAACAGAGAGCAGCGTGTATCCGCCGTACCAGATTTCCTTCAGCATCGCGTCGTCGATATAGTTGAACGCGCAGCTCGTGATCGCGATATTCTTGCCGCCCGGAAGCAAATGGGCCATGTGCGCCCGCTTCGACGTGCATTTTATCCCGTTGCAGATCGCTCCTTCCTCCGGCCGCGTGAACCGGAGTTCCGCAGCAAGGGCAGCGAAGTCGTCAGCCTCACTGTCAGACGAGCCGACGAAGAGATAAGGCCGGAGAGGGTCCCTCGCCGCTATCTCCAGGCATTTCTGGAGCGGATCCTCCAGGAAGCCGGTTTCCGTGAATACAAGCATGATTGTCTCCTCTGTTCTGGAATTTTTGGAATCCTTGGAAAGCCGTGATACGTAAGCGGTTGGGCCGCTTGGTGAAAAATCGCCGGTTTGCTCCTTACGACCAAGTTGCATATACCTACCATTGCTCTCATAGAGCACTCTAATATAACTCTCATTGTCTTATAGCTATATTGTAGTAGGGCGCCTGCGGCGCTGGGCTGCCATTGCCGTGGACCGTCTTGCCCACCAAAGGGAGCGCCGTGCCGGTCTCACGCTTGGGTGGTCAGGAGCGTCTGTTGGCCGCAGGTACGGGGAGGCGCGGGCGGCCATTGCCGTTTGCTTCTGCCTGAGCGTGATGTTACACCGCGAAATGGCGGTGAATGCCGTTCCTTGTTGTTTGACGTCGTCCATGGTTCCCTCCTTGAAAAGCATTATACATATTTATGTAGCGACTGTCAAGCCTTTTTCAAATTATTTTCCGCCAAAGGACGGTAGCCAGCGCAAATATGCCGGTTTTCCCTTTGCTGAATTGGCTCCATGCGGAGGTTCGGAAAGGGTCGCAGAGCTGCGTGTTTTGCCCGTGGAAAGAAATTGGATTTTTTGGCGGATTCGAGATATTAACGAAGTAACTCCTTATATATCAAGAAATACGGGCGTTTCAAAATACGGAAAATACCCCTCTATGTGACATAGCGCCAAAATGTAACATAGACAAGCAAGCCCTCATCACGTCAACGCACACGCAAGGCAACACGACGGCAAGGGCGCACGTGCGCCCTATTGTGAATATGTGCCACTATAGGGCTATTCGCCGAAAATAGAGCACAAATTTGTATTGACATCCCCCTCACAAAGTGCTATCATGCCCATAGACGGCACCGCCGCCAATACAAACAGTGACACACAGTCACACGAAAGGACAACACACCATGCCAAACACACAAACCGCGACAACCGCAACCGCGCCCCGCCTGCACACAATCACCCTTGCGCACATCGTGGGAGATAGCATCTCTTACAGCAAAGCCCGTGCAACCTCACACGCCGCCGCGCTGAAAAAAGCGCGGGAAACCACAACCGCAACCGTTCGCGCGTTCTATTCCCCGTTCGGCGCATCCCTTCCCCTTGCGGCTATGCACGTCACCTCTTGCACGTTAGGCGGCATTGCCAAAAGAGCAAAGCCCGTCAACACCGCGCAAGAGGCCGTAACGGGCGATAACTACGCGCGTATTATTGCCCAGTTAGGCGCGGCGCGTCACACCCTCCACGCAATGGCGCAACAGGGGCCGAAAGCGGTTGAAATCCCCTTCGACATTCAAGACTTGTTCCAAACGGCCGCCCTTGCCCTGCTCAATCATACCGCGCCGCTTGCGTTCGTCATGCCTTGCGACATCCAGGAAGCCTATAGCGCCGCAATGTGCGCCGTGCAAAAGGCATATCGCAATGACACGCGCGGCATACAGCAAGCGAAAGCAGGTGAGGAAATGCCGCGCACGTTTGGCAGTCCAACCATGCCAAGGAGCACGCCGCCCCGCCCCGCCCCGCAAGCGTACAAAGACGCAATCGCGAAAATACGGGCCGCATATATCGCGCAAGCGCGGGACAAAGAAGCGGCGGCGCGTGTTATGGACTACTGGATAGCGTACCCTGAATGCACAAGCGTTGACATGGCCGCCGCGCTGAAGCTCAATCAGTCCAACGCTTCCCGCCGCATGAATGACATACGCCGCATTGCAAGCGCCCTCTATCCCAACGGCGTAAGCGCGCATTAACCCCGCCTTTTGCTGATAGGGCCCGCCGCAAGGCGGGCCTTTTCCCATTAACCGCCGCTAGCGCATACCCCATTGCACTATATAGGGCAGAGCGGCGGCGGCATCGTCACGCCGCTAGCGCATACCTCATTGCACTATATAGGGCAGAGCGGCGGCGGCATTATATCACGCTGTACAGTACACCTTGGGCGGTAAAATGACGGCCCAGGGCGGCGGCGCAAGTCCGCCAAGCGTGTATCCCCCCTTGCAAGGGCAAGGCCGGCGGCCATGCCGCGGGATTACCCCGCGGATGTACCTGGGCCGGTAGTACCAGGGGCAGGGCAAAGTTAGTCCTAAACGCGGCTTGCGCAATAGCTTGAATGCCGGCCCGGCATCCGTCAAAACGGGCTAACCGGAAGTTTCTGTAAACAACGCAAGGCTGGAATTGTGCCCTCCGGCGCTCAAGAGCGCGGAGCTCAGGGCATTTGACGCAAAGGCCTCAATGAGGCTTCGCGTATCTATGAGGGTCATGCGGCGGGCACAGGAGCCGAAGGGGAAAGAAAGATTTTCATTAACCCGTATATAAAGGGCCCCTCTGTTGGTGGTTATGAGCAGCACGGCAAAGGGGCTTTTGCATATGGGCTAATGCCCAAATATATTCACTGGAGGTTTTCAAAATGGCAGACAAAGACAAGAAAGTGGTCGAGGCCACCGCGCCGGTGGAAGAAATCAAACCCGACCGCAACAAGCAGAACATGGCCGAAGCCGAGAAGGCCCACGAAGCCGCAATCGCCAACTACAACGCCGCCCTCGCGGTCAAGGACCTGGATGCCCTTCACTCGGCGGAGGACGACATCGAAGCGGCGGAAAAGAATTTCGCCGAGGCGGCGGAATGCGAAGTGTTCGCCCGCTGCAAGGCGGAGAAACACCCCCTGCGCAAGGCGGCCGAGATCCACAGCTACCGCGTGATCAAGCACAAGCCCCTGCGCGAGGACAAGATCGTGGTCGGCCTGGAAAAGTCCGAGCGCGAGAAGCCCATCGACCTTGCGCGGCTGGCGACGAAATGCGGCCTGCCCACTCTCTGGACGCACGACGTGGAAAGCCTGAACCAGACCTTCACCCTGCGCGTGGCCCAGCAAATGGGCTTGTCGGCGGCGGAACTGAAGGAGATTTCCAAATCGTACTTCATGTCCAGGGCCACGGACGCCATCGAGGCGGGCAAGACCCCCACGAGCAATACTCAGCTCGTCAAGATGCTCCAGGGCATCTGCGACAAGATTCTGGGCGAAGGCGTGGTTCACGTGAACAACCACGACATCGCCTACATTGAGGCCGCCCACACCAAGAAGGGCCGGGCGAGGATCGCGGTCAACACCGCAAACCACGACTTCATGCGCCGCCTGGTGCTGGACGTCCTACACCGCTGCGTGACTGGCGCGGTCTACGAGGTGGAGTACAAGAAGGCCAAGGCGTAGGCTTCCCGGGAAGGTTTTTGAACCGAAAATGTTTTGGGCCCGCCGGAAAACCCGGTGTTCTCCGAACGATTGGACAAGGGCGCACTGTGCCATTAAGTGCAAAGCGGATAGCGCCTGGGGCAAAAACTCCGGGCGCTGGTCCCGCCTATCATGAAAATCACAAGGAGGGCAACAAGGTGTTTTGGCGTAAAAAGAAAAAGGCGGCTCCCGGGGGCACAGGTCCCGTAACGCAAGAGGTCATGACCGACAAGGGGAAGATCACTGCCCTGGATTTCGGGGCCGACGCGCAACGGTGCTTTGACTATCTCAAGGCCGCTCTACGCAAGGAGAATACGGGCATGGCCTGTTTTGTCACAAGCGAGGCAACCCCCGCGCTGTGGTCACTCCTGACCAAGGCGCACATCAGCGGGCGCGTCTGGACCAAAAGCGCCCGGATCGGCAAGCGGAACGTGAGCCTGTTCAAGCCGCTGCGCATGGCGTTCTGAGGCGCGAATCGAAAGAGGAGGTTTTCGAGTGAAAAGGATTTCAGCGGCACTGCTATTGACAGCGCTATTACTGCCCCTGCTCGCCGGGTGCGGCCACAGATGGCGCGAAATTCCGCCGTCTGAATATGGCGAAATGATTGTCTTGGGCCAGCTTGACCGCTTCGAGGTAGACGGCAATGACGCGGAGTGGGGAGTCATCTCCATCGACATGTCCCCATATAGCGTAAGCTTCCGTGCGAACGAGGAATTCAGCAGCGACACCACTAGGCCCGGCACATGGCTTACCTGTGCCCTTGACGGAGACTATGCGTATAACATCCGCCTGGCGGTTTTTGCGTAGGAGGATTCTGCATGGACGGCCTTTGTAAAATGCCCGGCAAGGAAACATGTTTCACATTCGACCAGTTCGATGCCGGCGAATGTGGGGATTGCGAGAACAGGCGCGTCTGCCGGTTCACCAAATATTGTGGGGACATGTATGGCCCGTTCAACTGCGCTGGCGAAAGTATAGCGGAGGTATCCTGATGAACTATCATACCTGCCCGGACTGCGGGGCGAACCTCGATCCGGGCGAACGCTGCGACTGTAAGGACGCAATGGAAGGAGAATCAAAAAGATGGCCAATTGCAGCGACGCATACGGCTCCGTCACCCTTCGGGGAACCTGGACGCCTGCTATGTGCCAAAACCTGAATACCATAAAAGCTGTGTGGGCCGCGTGGCCATACAGCATAACTGTTGACGACGATTTCACACCGTCCCTGCTTTCGCTGGGTTTCTGCGGCATTGGGCGTTGGACATTTCACGCCAGCCTTGAATCGCTGGATGAGTGGATATGCGAGGAATTCGAGCAAAAGCCGCTCCTTGCTGCCGCGTACCTGGCGTTGACCGGGGCGATGGAACAGCACGGCAGCGAAATCGAATTCGTCTACGCGGACGAGGAATCCGGTTGCCTGTCCATTTCCACCGACACGGTCACTTTCGCGGCGAAGGACGGGCATCTTACCATCGAGCAATCAATCGAGGTCCCGCATGAATACACCTGGGAGAAATACCTCGCCCTGGATTTCGGCGGCGAGGATCAATTCGCCGAATTGGTTGACGGCCTTCTGGCTTTGCTCACATCTGACGAAGCCTTGAGGGAAGCCAACCGTGAACGCGTCGAGGATTGGGCGAAGGCAAACACCCTTCCGCACGCCACGGCCTATCACATGGGCGAAGAAAAGACAGCGAAATTCAAGGCTACGTTTTCGGATATGCTCGACCCTGCATAACATCCGCTATCATCAATTGTATCCATCCCATCGCCCGGCGTTGCTACTTGCGGCGCCGGGCGCCCCATATGGCAGGCAGATAAAGCCTGGTTTTCGGTGCGAATCCGAATCCTGCCACCAGCCTGACAGGCAAAAAATATTTTTATCTTAGGAGGAAAACCCAATGGCAAAGATCAAAGTCGCTGGCGGCGCGGCCGCCCTGGTGTCCACCCTGACCCTCGAGGAGCTCCGGCTCCTGGAGAAGTACCGTCCGAAGGCCCTGGTCCTGAAGGAGGGCGACGAGGAGGTGTTCCGGGTAAGCACCTGCACGGAGGGCAGCGTCACCGAGAACGGCGTGTGCTTCGCGGCCGCGACCCGCGATGAGGCCGCCCTGGCGGAGGTCACGCTCATGATCCCCGCCGGCGTGAAGGACGCGAAGGAATTCGCCGTGGACGCGGTCGGGCCGGCTGTGCTCATGCTGGGCAAGGTCGAGGCGCGGGCCAAGACCGCGCTCGAGGAGCTCAAGGCGGAACTCACCCAGGTGCGCGAATCCGTTTCCATCGCGTAGCCGCATAGCGGCAAAGGGTTTCAGGCGCTGTACCCTGACCAAAACAGCGTCACTCTACCCACAAAAAATTTGAAACAGCGGAAGGAGAACCAATATGTACAAGGTCATCGTCTCGAACAATGTCGAGCGCAAGCAGGTCATCGTGCCCCCCGACACCACCATCGACAAGGTGATCGAGGAATCCGGCATCGCCATGGGCAGCGCCCGCCCCTACCTGGACGGCGTCAGCGTCCACGGCAAGACCCACATGACGCTCAGGGAACTCGGCGCCGGGGAGACCGCTTACCTGACGGCGGTCGCCAACAAGGACAACAACTGAACCGGCCGGGCGCCCTGGCACCCGGCAAAAAGAGCTTCCCCATGCGGGACCCGCCCCTAAGTTCTCCGTGACGCGGTTGTTATATGGGGTGGATTTTTTGCAACGCATAGCTCTTCTTTCCAGAGGGGCACTCTTGGTGTAACCGGGAGTAACAGTTTGAGCGGGAAGGGAGGCCGCCACCCAGAAGGCGCCGGGCCCGGGCGTACGCCTCCTCGTCATCTGCTGCCACAGGCTGACCTTCGTGTCAAGCCTTTCTATAAATTTATAGAAGCTCATGGCAGATTTCCGCCTCAACCGATCCGCACCATCCAGCCCAAAATCGTAATTCCGTAGCCCAGCGGGAGTTCCGCCATCGGTCGCCGTACACGAGATGAGTCTGGACCCACCCCGTTCCGGAACCGACGATCGTTGCTGCGGGCAGGCACACTATGTTGGTTGCAAAAAAAATAAACGAAACAGAAGGAAGGGATCGCCTATGAGGTTCGGTCCGGAAGTAGACGACGCGTTGGGAGGCCGGCTCGAAGGTATCTCCTACCAGTTACCCAATCACTGCGCGGCCATCCTGCGCGCGCTGCTGCTCAACCGGGCGCCGGCCCGCCTGCACATCGGGATGCGCGCAGGGGAGGAGGAAAACGAATACATCCTGCAAATTCACGCTTCGCCCATGAGCGAGTTGGGCGAAACCCTGAACACATATCAGCAGTTGGGCTTTTTCGAGGAAAAAGACTTGTCCAGAGCGGTATCCAGCAAAAACATCCGCGCGCATCTGCTGCGCCGCGGGATGAACGCGGGCGTCGCCCTGATCCAGAAGACAAACGCGGGCGCGCACAAGACGCGCGTGTTCCAGGCAATCGCCTTCCTGCCGCGGCTGTTGCCCGGGCTTTTCGCTGGGAAACCGTTGTCCGAAACGGAGAAGGCCCTGTTGGCCGCCGCATTCAAAGAGGACTGCGCCGCGATAGAAGATATCCTCGAAAGGCTGTACAAGGAATCCGACCTCTGCAACGCGCGGCAGAAGAGATTGCTGCACAATGTGATTTCCTACAGCCTGAACATGGATTTGCGCAGGGCAAACGAGGGCGCGCAGCAGCATGAACACAACGCGGAGCTTGCGCTGCGCGATTACATGAACAACTCTCAGGCCGCTGTGGAAAAGAGGATTCTGGCGGAGGATATCGAGCGCCGCATCAGCGGGATGTCGCAGGTCGTCGAAGACGTTGCGGTCTTCCTGAATACAAACAAGGCGGTCAGCGTCAACGTCGAGAGCAACAGGCTGATTCTGGAAGTGACCGGCCCGCTGACGAACTTCGACGCGGATTCATACAGGACGCTGCGTAAAAAGACGCAAGCGAGCTTCTTCGAATACATCGTTGGCAATCGAGAGGACGCCCTGCTATTCCTTGACGCGCTGTTTTTGGAGGAATCCATCAAGGTTATCATCGGCGCGCGGTATGTGGTAGATCCTCGCGGTGGCGTTACCGGCCAGAAGGACCATGCGATATCGGGCGTCATCCAGAACCCGCACATCTACTACTACGGCTGCCTTGGGCAATACGCCACGGATATGCAGGCGGCTTTGTTGAAGTCCGATTTCGTAGGTTTGACTTCGATCTGCATCGCATCGGGGCTGTCTTTGAATATCCCGGAACCGCCCACTTATGGAAGGTTCGTCCGGGATGTGACAGGCAGCAGGCAGAAGGTGGTGCAGCTGCCGGGCGGCGAAACCGTGTCTTACAAGCAGGCGGTTGCCTGGCTCAAACAACAAAAAGGAATCGAGGAGGTAGAACCCGATGGCGAAACCGATCAAGATTACAGCGACGGAGATTGACGCCGCGCTGGCAAAAGCCCGCGCTCAACTGCTGGCGCAGAAAAGTGCTGACGGGAAAATCAAGGTGGAGGTAAATCTCCCTTCACAGGCGAAGCGGGCCCGCGTCCAGTTTACCCCGGTCGCCTACGCGAAAATGCTCGCGCTCATCCAGGGCTTCGCGACGGAGGTCGCCTGGCACGGCATCGCGTCCAAGCTGGGCGAGGGGCTGTTCCGCATCAGCGACGTCCTGGTTTACCCCCAGGCGGTCACAGGCGCGACGGTGCGCACGGAGGAACAGGTATACGGCCAGTGGCTGATGAACCTGCCGGACGAAACCTTCAGCAACCTGCGGTCGCAGAGCCACTCCCACGTCAATATGAAGCCCTCGCCCAGCTCCCAAGACCTGATCGACCAGGGCATCATCCTGGATCAGATGGGCAACGGCTGCAAATTCTACATCTTCATGATCTGGAACAAAAAGCTGGAGCACTTCATCCGGATTTATGACCTGGAGGCGAACCTGCTGTATGAAACCGAGGACGTCGACATTTCCCTCTGCGAAGAAGGCGAGGATCTCGAAGCGTTCCTCGCCGGGGCGAAGGAATTGGTCGAAGTGAACATCCCCGGGAAGGCGACTGTCAAACCAACCCCAAGCGCCCAATACCCGGACGACTATCCTTTCCCCGGCTATGATGATGAGCTGCGGGGTTATCCGGGCATCGGCGTGAGAGTTGCGAAAGGAGGCAAGAAAAGGTGAACTTGGCTAAATCGCACGACTTTTTCAAGCCCGAGGATTTGGGCACGGACCGCGTCCACATCATTGGCTGCGGCGCCACAGGTTCCACGCTGGCGGAGCTTCTCGCCCGGTTCGGTATCACCAACATAACCCTCTACGATTTCGATGCCGTGGAGGGCAAAAACCTGGCGAACCAGATGTTTTTCCACCAGCACATCCACGTACCGAAGGTAGATGCTGTCGCAAGCATCATCACCAGCATCAACCCGGGCGCGGCGGAGGATTTGCGCCTGGAGCCCGAGGGTTGGAACGGGCAGCGCCTGGCCGGCTATGTGTTCCTTTGCGTGGACAACATCGACCTGCGGCGGGAAATCGCGGAGAAGAACCGCATCAACCCCATGATCAAGGCGATGTTCGACTTTCGCCTTGGCCTGACCGACGCGCAGCATTACGCTGCCCGCTGGAACGACCTCAAAGCGGTAGACAACTTTATCGCTACCATGTCCTTTTCCCACGACGAGGTGGATGAGGTTCGCTCCGCCTGCCACGAGGTGCTCAGCGTCGCCCCCACCATCCGCATCATTGTGGCGCATGGCGTCGCGAATTTCATCAATTTCGTAAAAACGAAAGAGATAAAGAAAACGGTTTGGATTGACGCCTTCGCCCACACGGTGGAGGCGTACTGATTTAAGCAGCTACGATGTATTGCCTTTTTACAAAGGCGCTTTCGGTGTAACCGGAAGTTTCATCTTGAGCGAATGACCAGGGGGGCTGGAGCAGCGGCCGGCGCTGCCGACGCGGTCGTCTTCTAAATCTGGGAGCTGATCCGCCGCTCGCGTGCGGAAATCCACAGAACTCACCACCCCAGCGCTGTTCATGCTCGGGAAAACATCAAACAAATGCGCGACATTCGACTCAATTCTCCCATCTCGTAGAGTGTCACCTCGGCATCAGCGCGCGATCTTACCTGCAGCACCAGGTTCACGAGATCCTGAGGAGATGAGAAACACTATTTCGATCGTAGCAAGAGGGAGGCTATTTTTATGCCGTACATCACAACAAAGCGCGAAGCGCACAAACAGGTCACTTTCGAGGAACTGCTTGCCGGGCCGGTTCAGGAAAGCGCTTTCAACGGCCCGCGGCAAAGCGCCACATGGACATACAACGTGCGAGAACCCCGCCCGGAATTCCTCGCGCGGTTCGCTTTGCAGGGCGCGATCAACACACTGACCGCGTTCAACCGCAAGCACACCGCGCTATTCGATAAGCCACGCGGGGAGCTTTATGACTCCTTCCGCATCCCGAAGAAATCGGGCGGCCTGCGCAAAATCGACGCGCCGAAGGAGGATTTGATGCTTGCTTTGCGCGAGCTCAAGCTGATTCTGGAGCGCGACTGCTTCGCGCTGTACCACACCAACGCTTACGCCTATGTGCCAGGGCGCTGCACGCTGGACGCGGTGAAATGCCACCAGCGCAATGGCTCCAACTGGTTCTGCAAGCTGGACTTCGCCAACTTCTTCGGAAAGACCACGCCGGAGTTCATCCTGCGGATGCTGACGGATATCTTCCCCTTCAGCGAAATCTGCAAACGGGAGGATGGCCGGCGTGAGCTGGCGAAGGCCCTCGACCTGTGCTTTTTGACGGGGACGGATTCCCAGAACCCACAGGCCAAAGGGCTGCCTCAGGGCACGCCCATTTCGCCCCTGCTGACGAATCTCATGATGATCCCTATCGACCATGCCCTGACAAAGCGTTTCCGCGAAAAGCATATGATCTACACCAGGTATGCCGATGACCTTCTGATTTCCTGCCGACAGGGCTTCAGCTCTGATGAGGCTGAAAATGTCGTCTGCGATGTTCTGGCGTATTTCCATGCGCCTTTCGCCATTAAGCCGGAGAAAACCCGCTATGGTTCCCGTTCTGGCTCCAACTGGAACCTGGGCGTGGTGCTGAACAAGGACAACGACATCACCATCGGCCACCAGAAGAAAAAGCACTTCCACGCCATGCTCAACAACTACATCCTCGACCGCCGCAACGGCACTGCCTGGCCGCTCGAAGACGTCATGCAGTTCAACGGGCTGATTTCCTATTACAAGATGGTCGAAAAGCCCGCCATCGAGGGGATCATCGCCCACTACAACCAGAAGTACGGCGTGAACACCATGGCGATGATCAAAGCGGACATCGCGGCATAGAAGCATAAGCCACTTGATTATTTCTGCGGTTCGCAAACAAATCCCTATCGAAAATCGGTTTACAGCGCCTCCATGGCCCTCAGCATCAACGGGGCTGTGGAGGCGCTGTAAACCAGATCGTCTTCTGGCATGGGATTTTTGAACCCGGCAGAGCTTTCGGTGTTACCGGAAGTAACGCATCGGCACTGTTTCGCGCGCGGCGTGCCATGGTCACGCCTTGCGCTGGAAAACAGGATCACTCCCGATCGGGACCAGTACGAACGGCCTCACCGCCGCGTAGAGCCCATGCAGCTAAAGCTTCATGAGGCTCACGACGGCGGAACGGCCATCGTACGGTCCCTATCGTCCGTTATCCCATTTTGGAAGTGGCTTTCCATCAACAAACAGGAGGCGCATTATGGAACATGAAATTAAAATGATTCTGGATCAAATCAACTCCGCTTGCGCACCACGCTCTTTGTACTGAGGCAAAAGACGGATGATAATGTTTATTACACATACCTTGTAAATACCTTTTAGGAGGTGCTCCTATGGCGCTGAAACTATACCGTCCAACCGTAGGCCCGAAGCCAACCGCCCCAAGTAACAGGCTCGCGGCTGCCGCCCTCCTGCCACCCTCCGCAGAATTGCAACCGCGCGAGACCGCCGTCGAGCACGCCTCCGAGCCCATCAAGGCCCTTGAGGACATCGCGCGTGTTTCGGCATACCTAATCCGAAACCGGCGCTACAGGGACAACATGCTATTCATCCTCGGTATCAATTTCGGCCTGCGCGTCAGCGATCTGCGCCTGCTCCGGTTCTGCGACCTCCTGGAGGAGGCCGCGGACGGCTACGCCTTCAAGCGCTCCTTCCCCATCCTGGAGCAAAAAACCAAAAACACCCGCAAGGTGCAGCGCAACCGCCACATCACCATCAACACGGCGGTGATGGACGCTGTCGGGCTGTACCTACGCTGCATCAAAAGGCCCCCGAAGCTGGATGATTATTTGTTTGTCAGCGAGAGCAACCATGCCGCTGGCGCCCTCAGCCGGGCCTCCGTGGACCGCATCCTGAAGGGCATCGGCGCGGATCTGGATCTGCCCTGCAAAATGGCCACCCATACCATGCGCAAGACCTTCGCCTATCACCAGATGGTCATGGCAAACCACGACCCACGCAAGCTCCTGCTACTCCAAAAAATGTTCGGGCATTCCTCCGTCGCGCAGACCCTAGACTATATCGGCATTACCAACGAAGAGATTGGGCAGGCATATCTTGACCTGAATCTTGGCGCAATGAACCACACGCCCCTCCTGGACTCGTATATCGAGGAAGCAGAGGCGTCGTAATCAGCCACTTGTATATTTCTGCGGTGCATACGAAACCCTATCTCGAAATGTCCTGGTCTTTACAACACCTCCGCAGTCCTCCGGCGCCTTCCCCTGGCGGGCGACAGCGCACCGGCGGGATTGGGGAGGTGTTGTGAAACAGGCCGTTTTGGCAAGGTGCAGTATCTTCCAGCAGAGCTTTCGGTGTTACCGGAAGTATTTCGACGGCATACCTTCGCGCTTCCCATCCACAGAAGGGAAGCGCCTCAAAGGCTTACCGCGATCCTTTTTGCTTACGGCTCCTTGGCGAACCACCCTCCAACGCTCCGAGGCCTTCGGCCCACCTCGCGTTGAGGAGCGGTTCGACCAATACGCCGACCGCAACAGGATCGTCGGCAATCCGTTCGGAAGTGGCTTTCCAAGCAAACCAAAAACAATTGAGGAGGGACACTATGCTAGAGGATTTACTTGAGGGCATGACAAAAGAGCAAATCATTGATTTGGTGTTGGCGTATCATGATTATCTCTTTAACGACCACGAAGAAGAATTCAACCACATGGACCGCGCGCCGGTGTGTTTGGACGAATTCTATGACAACGAGTATCAGGAAGCGCGCGAACGGTGAGTGAGAAAAACTGAAGCGAGAGGGGATATACTTGACATGAAACACGAATGGATGGAGCGGATTCTTTCCCTCGCTGCCGAAAAAGAACACAGCGTATGAGACGCGCACAACACCCATCACAAGCCACTTGATTATATCTGCGGCGCATATGTTAATCCCTATCGAATAACGGATCTGTATTGCAGCACCTCCGCGGCCCTTTGAGACACCGGGGCCGGGGAGGTGTTGTGAATCAGATCGTTTTTGGCATGGAACGGCAGGCCCAGAGCTTTCGGTGTTACCGAAAGGTTCGCGACGATGCTTTATTGCGCTTCCCCACAGGGCGGGAAGCGCGCAAACAGGCTTACTGGAGATACTTCCACGATGGTCCATGGCACGGCCCTATGGATGCTGACCACGCTCGCGCGCGGTAAGCACCAACGGGCCAGCCAGGACCAATCGTTACAGTATCCCAGTAACCACTTTGGAAGTGGCTTTCCAGACTTTATCATTATTATAACAAGGGGGGAATCATTGAATGCCAAACATTGATCCATGCCCATTTTGCGGGGCGGAAATAATCGCGCGGCCCTTCAACGAAGTTTCCGATACGGGCGACGAGGATACCGCAGGCAAATTCGTGCTTGTCCATGGAGCGACAGCGAGCCTGTGCCCGATTGAGCATCACGATGGGGAGTATCTCGGAATGCTGATCTACGATTCGCCCGAAGAAGCCGCAGCAACATGGAATAAGCGTTACGATTTAAATCGCGCCTAAAAAGCCACTTGAGGGGGTATAGCAGTATGATCACCGTCAACAGTGAGCACATCCATATCAAAGGCCATGTTGGCACATGGTATGCCGTCAGCGAACGGGATTCGGCACGGCACGGCAAGCTGTTCCTTTTGGAGCATGAGGCTTATGGCGATGACGCGCCAGGCCTGATCGTAAACGAGGCCGGCGAGGTTATCGTTGACAACGTGCATAATGGCTTCCTCGACTACGAGGAATTGCTTGCCAGCCAAATGGAATATCCCAAGAACAAAACCCAGCTGTTCAAATTCCTGCGGGAAAACCCGGGTATCTACTACCGGGTGGACCACTCTGTGCGCGGCATACAAATGCGCCGCCTGAAGAAAGCGCAGACAAACGGCTTTTCGGGATTGGGCCCCGACGGCAAGCAGGTATGGTTCCGCCATGATAAGAGCGACATTTATACCTTTGAGGGCAGTACAGTTCGCGTGACCTGTTCATGGTGCGAATTGGTTTTCGACTTCAACCCGGCCGCGGAGGAAATCCAGGCGTATGAAGCAGCGCTCGCGCAGTCTGGAACAGCAAGTGGAGCCGCATGAACCCATATTTGTGCCCTGCAATAAAGACTTGCATTTGTTTGTGGGATGCTGTATAATAACAAGAACACAAGCAAGAATAGGAGTGACCTGCATCATGGAGATTGATTTCGATCAACTGATTTTGCCTTTGGGGGCGACATTGCCGGCGGGCAGGGCTGCGGCGTGCGCCGTGTATGACGCGCTGGCGGATATGGCGTACCGTGGCGAGGCGGCCGTGGAGGAAACGGAGGCCAGGCGGGAAGCGGACGAGCTGACGATATGCTTCCACGCCGACGCGATGTCGGCATGCCAGGAGAACGCCGGGCAAGTATGCGCCGCGTTGGCGGAAGTGTCGGCCCTGTGCGCCCGCCCGCACGACACGGATACCTTCTGGTTTGAGGTCTCCATCCCGGGCGTCTTCCCGGAAAGCGATTCCGCCATAAAGCAGTCCGTTTCCGTGGAGGGGGAAGCGCGCCCGGCGCTCGTGGACGAACCCTTGCCCGAATGGCTGTCCAAAGCGCTCAAGGGCGTAAGCGAGGAAAACGGCGCGCTGCGTTTCGAGGATTTCTCCCCGAATCAGGAGCAAATGATGAAACTGGCGGTCGTGTATACAGATGTAAAAGCGCTGGCGGAAAATACAGGCGCGATGTTCGAGTTTACGAAGCCGGAGCCGCCACACAACCTGCACGGCGGCGTCCACCTGAAGGCGCACGGGCTGATCTATATGGAGAAAGAGAATCTTGCCGCGCTGCTTGCGCTCATCAAAACCGCCGGCTCGTTCAGCGTTTCCACCACGGACGACGGCTATGTTTACTTCAGCTTTTGGGTAAACAATATCTACCTTGCGAAGGAATAGCTATTTTAGCGGCAAAAGGATGGTGATGAAGCTTGGTTGATTTGCACGCGCACTATACAGCGCAATCCGGCGCAAGCTTCTGGATCCGGCCGCGAAACGTTTCGCTATCCCGCGTAGTCAATAACTACAGCCTCGCCCGTTTGAACGAAAAATACCGCTTGGACGCAAAGAATAAAGCCGAAGCCGTTCGTCGTATCCTGTACGACAGCGGCTTTTCCTATGACGGCATACTGCCGGCGGGCGCGTTGCCTGGGGACCCGCAATTCGCAAGCTTCTATGACGCGAACCGCACGATCACCGTGTACAGCGTCACGCGGGAACATCTGGAGCGGGATGTGAAAAGCCGGGGCTATGACTGCACAGGCCGCCGGCAAAAAAGCCTGTATCTGCAGGCCCTGGCCGGAAACAAAAATGCAAAAAAATCTCTGGACGCTGCATATCACGGAGAGTTCCCTTCGCGCCCGCGGGATGCCTGGTTTGCGATTGAGCGGATCATGCACGATGTATATAACTCTTATCTCAAGCAATACGGTTGCCCCGACCGGCTGTGCACCCACCTCATGTACCCGGCAATATCCCCGCCGCTCCCAAACCCGGTCAAGCTCCGGGGCTTTATATTGCGAACCCGGAGGGCGCGCGACGTCGGTACGCTCTCATGGATGCTCGGCAGGGATTTGGAGCCGCGTGAGCTTCACGCGGGCAACGTGGAGCGCCTGGTCCAGGACGTGCTTCTCCGCTTCGGCTACACCTCCACGGAAATCACTGTCATGCGAAGTATTGTCAGCGAACAGGCGGATCATGCCCAGGGTGACAAGGCCGCTGATAATAGCCCCGGTGACTTTCTGCTGGGATGTGTTGTCCTGCTTGCCCCTGTCGCCCTTGCCTTCTGGCTTCTTTCCTTTGCCGGCTATCTGATGAGGACCTGTGGCACAGCCGGCAATATCATCGGGCTTGCCCTGTTGCTGGGTGTGCTTGTGCTGTTGATCGTTCTATGCAAGGTGTACCGAGGGCAGAAGGGCCGGCCGCCGTAGTGCTAAAACCGTAAAATCAGCCCAGCCAAGTCTTTGTCACTGGTTGGGCCTTTTCCATTACGCGCGAAAAATATGCAGGAGGTCTTTATGGTTACAGTAGGACAGAAGATTTTCTTCGTTGAGGCCAGTTGGCATCGCAGGAACGACAGAGGCCTCATTCCCGCGACGGTGATCCTGGTTGGCCGCGTCAATTACGAGGTGCAGGACGATACCGCTGCATGGCGCACGATTACCTTTCGCAGGGCAACCAACCTCGACGTGAGCGGAGGTCAATGCGACGGGCATTACTACAGGGCGTATCTGACCAAGCAGGATTATCTGGATGAGCAGGAACGAAAAGCGCTGTGCCTTGCCATCCGGCAGACTACGCAAGGGCCGCGCCTCGATAAGCTGACACTTGACGGACTGCGGCAGATTGCCGTAATTTTGAAAGAAGGCGAGGATAACGACTATGGCAGTGCATGAATTCACCCAGCAGCTCAAAAAGTATATCACAGCCCGCCTGAATGAACCCAACGATGCTATTATCGTCACGGGGATGCCCGCTGAGAACGATCGGCACGATATCCTTGTAATGACCTCATACGCCGCTTTCAAGGTGCCCCGCCCGGGCTATCAGACGACCTTCCAAACCTACCTCCACCGCGATCCCCCCGGCCCCGGCGAAGGTTTCATTGTGAACGGCAACCGGCCCGTGGATGTCAGTCGGCAACTCCAGCAGTGGGAAGAACTGAAAAAAAGCTGTCGGGATACAGCGTACCTCACGCCTTACTTGGTGGAGACTTTCGCCTCTGGTAAAGGCAAGCACACCAAGCAGCTGCGCCTGCTCTGGGCGGATCCCCATACCATATGGATAGATACCGACATCCTCAATACCGTCGATGTGCGTTGGGGGGAAATGAAAGCCGCGGCGACAGACAAAGCCCCCGTGTATTTCCAAAGCGCCAACATCGAAGCCTTTTTTCTGCCATGGAACCGATGGAAAGAGTATGAGCGGTCCGATAATGCATTGTTGGCCCAGGAAGCCGCGCTTGCGAAAGCCTGGTGGCATGAGCGCAAAAAGGCGGGGACCCGGCAGGGATAATGGAGACGAAATGTTTGGTAACACAAATATTCCCTTGACATGATACACCTTCAAGGGGTATAATCCATAATAACCAATGGACAGGAGAGGCAGATCGACATGTACAACGAAGGACAAAAATCAGCGTTTATCGCCGCGACATATTCGGAAGCCAGGCGGGGCGAGATCGCCGGGCTGTTTGAGCTCTTTGCGCCCTACGAGGAAACCTGGGGCAGAGACCTGGTGCAGCAGCCAATTGACAAGCTGCAGCCCGCGTTCGACAAAATCGCGGAAACACTTTCAACAAGCAAGGCAAAAGCCCTGCTCTCTGCCCTTAAAAAGTACAGGGAATGGTATCTGGCGGAAAATCCGGGCATTATATCCGCCGGTGTGCTCCTGCTGAAGCTGAACATTGAAGGCAGGCTGCGCAGCAGCATGGTCGCCTCGCCGCGGCATCTCAGGATGATCCTTGATGAGGTGTTCGATTCGCCGGAAAAGGAATCTCAGGACTGCATTAACAGGGCCTTGCTTTGGCTCGCCTTCGCCGGGGTTCCGCGCAACCAGGCGACGCTCGTCACCGTCGACGAGGTGGATTTTGAAAACATGCAAATCCACCATGGCGGCAAGGACTACGAAATCTATACGGGGGGACTGAAAGAACTCCGCAAGCTGTGCGCGTTGGACTATCTGATGTATATCCATAACAATCCTTATTATGAAAATAAGCGACCGCGGATACAGGGCAATCAATTGCTCCGGGGGTTTGGCGAAACCAGCATTGATATCCAAAGCATATGCACCGAAATGTCCAGGCGGTTTTCGCAGACCGATTGGGCTTTGTCTTACGAAAGCGTACTGGCCTGCGGGCTGTTTTACGAGAAGTATGAGTTAGAGCGCATCGGGAAAGAGGTGTCTTTCGTCGAGGAGACAGAGCAAAGACTGAGTGAAATGACGGAATCAAGCGAGTCCGTGATAAATGGCAACCGATATTCGATTCGCGCCAGGTATCAAAGAAAATATAGGCAATGGAAATCCCTCTATAACTTAGCGGAGGAGGACTGAGCCGAAACCGCCACACACAAATAGAATAAGCCAATCAGCAGCCGAACGGCTGCTGGTTTTTTTATATCCAAACATCATTGAAGCGGGGGATTGCATATGGCAAAAACCAACGAAGCCAAAGTGCCTTTTGAGAAGCAGTTCAAGGATGTGTTCAACAAGCTGTGCCGGACACGCAGCTCCGGGCGGGCGTGGTCCGACAGTATGACGATAATCGCTTGTACGATATCCAATTCTGTGGACAAAGAGATGTTCGACCAGCGGGAAGCGTTGTATATGCGCACCATCCATAACTATACGAGGGACGAACTGGATACTATTGCACAATTATTCGCGATTATAATGAACGCGCTGGAGGATGACCCCGAGCAAGATTTCCTGGGCGACCTATATTCGACACTTAGTCTTACCAACAAGAAATTGTGTCAGGTTTTTACACCTTATCGTATCGCGGAAGCAATGGCGACGATGACACTGGATAAAATCGTTGAGGAAATTGCTAAAAAGGGATTCGCGTCTGTGAATGACCCTGCCTGCGGCGCCGGGGTGATGCTGATCGCCGCCGCCAATGCCGCACGGAAGAAGGGCATAAATTACCAACGCCACTTGGTTTTTGTCGCGCAAGACATCGACTTTACCGCTGCCATGATGTGCTATATCAGCCTTTCGCTGTTGGGTTGCGTAGGCTGTGTAGGGGTTGGGAATACACTGACAGAACCGCATCCCTCGCGTGAAAACATCTGGTACATGCCCATGAACATACTTCGAAGAAATCTGTTGGAGGCGTTTTATCATTCAAAGTGAAATATCCTCGCCGGAGAGCGAAGCCGGCGTAATCGCCACGCTGATCCACCACCCGTCATTTTACTTCCACTGCGAGAACCTGCGCCCGAACCACTTTACAAGCAAGCAGAACGCGTATCTCTATTGGGCGCTGGGGGAACTGGCCAAACGCGGCGTCGAGAGAATCGACGCCTACAATATATCCAATATCCTTGCCTCGAACGAGGCGGCGAAAAAGCACATGGAAGCCGTGCCCCTGGAGGCGGTCCATGAGCTGATCGACGTGTCCAACCTCATCGCGCGCAGCTCCGCCGAGGATTACATGCCGGTCGCCGAGAACATCGTGGAGGCCGCGTTCCGCCGCACAGTCCAAAAGAAGCTGGAGCGCTGCGCGGCCCTTTGCGGCAACATGTCCGCGGATATCCGCAAGGAAATCTATTCCCTCGACAGCGCCATGATGGAGTTCGCGACGACCAACGACGTGCCGCAGTTCAAGGACGTCGTGGAGTCCATCTGGGAGGAGATCGAGCAGCGGCAGGGCGGGGCCACCGGCATCCCGTTCAAGTTCCCCACGCTCAACCATTACGCGACGATCGACCGCGGGGAGCTGTTCCTGTTCGCCGCCAGCGCGAAAAAGGGCAAAAGTATTATGCTGCTCAACTGTGCCGTCGACCTGATGAAGCGTGGCATGAGGGTTCTCTATCTCGATAGTGAACTCAGCGACAAGATGTTCACGCCGCGCATGATCGCGCACCTGACGGGCATCGAATTTTCCCGCGTGCGCTCCGGCCGCTACTCGGAGGAGGAGCGCCAGAGGATTTTTATGGCAGTCAAATGGCTGAAGGAACAGAATACCTTCACGCATAAATATATCCCGTTATTCGACGAGCACAGCGTATATACCATCACCAAGCGCGTCAGCCACACCCAGGGCCTCGACGTCCTGATCGTGGACTATTTCAAGGGCAGCGGCGAGGGCGACGCCTTCGGCACCTACCAGGAACTCGGCAGGTTCGTGGACCTGGTCAAGAATGGCATCTGCGGCGACATGGACATCGCCGGCATCGGGGCCGCCCAGGCCACCACGACGGGCCGGGTCGCCGAAAGCGACAAAATCAACCGCAACGCCTCCACCATCGCTCTGATTCAGGACAAGTCCCCGGAGGAGATCGCGGCGGACGGCACCGGCTGCGGCAACAAAAAGCTGCGCGTGGTCCTCAATCGCAACGGCGGGCAGATGCTCGACGACGAGTACATCGACATCCAGTTCCACGGCAACCTGATCCTTTACGAAGAAGCCAAGCAGCATATCATACAGGCGCCATATTAACATTTTCTAAAAGAGCATTGAAGAGGAGGCTTCCATACCATGCAACTCGAAATCATCAGTGAACGTTTCTATGGAGAACCCCCATTGGAGAAACCGAAAGAGTTGAAGGGGCTTCGGGAAGATTTCAGTGAGGACTTCATTCCAGGACATTGCAGGTTCAAAGTCTGGGTCGATGGAGACGATCTATGGATTCAATGCCGGGATTGGTTCTCTTCGAGTTTCCGGGGCACGGATCCGGAGGACTTCGGAGCGCCACAGGGTGTGCTATTGAAGAAATATTTCCCGGAGCACAAGGTGAGGAAGTCAAAGTTCGTCTATGCCGACAATTGGGCCTCCATCATTCTCAGAAACGAGGCGTGGCTGATATATAAGGGGGTTTTAGAGGACATGCGGCGATGGCGCGAATATCGGGAGAGGAACGGAATCGGCGTGCCCATGGAGATCGGGGTGAGAGACGAAAAGTGCCGGCAGTTGGAGAGGGTACAAAGAGAACGAGGGGGAAAGGGATTCGAAGAAGGTAGTCTGAGCGTCGGCGATTGGAGCCGGTTCTTCGAGAGGGTCGTGAAGAGATTGGCCGACGGCGGATATGCAAAGATAAATAATTAGGCATTTAGATTATTGCGGCGATGGATATCATCCGTGATAGATAATTACTGCAACCGTCTAAAGGAGCCGGCAGTATTTCCTGCCCCGAAATTTTTTGGGAGCGCCCGAAAAGACGGTGTTCTCCGCATTTTTTGGTATGGGCGCACTACAGCATATAGTGCAAAGGGGATAACGGCATTCCCCCGGCGCAACACCAAAAAATGAATAGGAGGGACCAGACAGAAATGCAGGAGCGAACCAAAATCGGCAACATCGGCGTAACGGCCGAGGAGTACGTCTTTCGCCAGCCCGGCCCGGACAGTACGGCATGATGCTTGAGATCAGCGACCTGGTCGCCGCCATCGATCTCGTGGCGTATGTCAGCCAGTACCGCGCGTTGGAGCAGCGCCGCGACGGCTGCTACTGGGGATTGTCGCCCTTCAAGGAGGAACGGACGCCCTCGTTCAACATCGACCCGGGGAAACAGTTGTACTATGACTTCGCCACCGGCAAGGGCGGCGACGCACTGCAGTTCGCCAAGGACTACCAAGGTGTCGGCACAGCGGAGGCGGTGTGGCTGCTGAAGGAGTACGCGCATATCACGGACGACTCCCCGAGGCCCGCGCGCCTGGAGGCGGCGAAAATCGCGAAGCAGTACCGGCCCAGGCAGCCGGCCAAACGGGAGGCGCAGCTTTCCCCCCTGCCGGAGGACTACATGGACGCCATGTACGAGCGCGTGCCGGAGAAGCTGGCTCCATGGCTTGCCGAGGGCATCGGCGTGGATTCCATGGAGCGGTTCCAAGTGCGGTACGACAGCGTATCCAACCGCCTGGTGTTCCCTGTCCGCGGCATGGACGGTGGTATCATCAACGTCTGCGGCAGAACCCTGGACCCGGACTACAAGGCAAAGCGGATCCCGAAGTACGTCTACATGCGCTCCATCGGCGCCATGCCCACCATATTCGGTTTCGCCGAGAATGAGCGGTTCATCCGTGAGGCTAACCAACTGATCCTCTTCGAGGGCGGCAAGTCCGTCATGCTAGCGGATACCTGGGGTATCCGCAACACAGGAGCATTATTGACCTCCCACCTCAGCGAATGGCAGGCACGCGAACTGATCCGCCTGCAGATCCCGGTCGTCTTCGCGCTGGACAAGGAAATCGACCCGCGCGAGGACAGGCGGGTCCGCAGGCTGAGCAGGTATGTGACGGTGGAGGCCATCGTCGACACGGACAACCTGCTCCAGCCCCGGATGGCCCCCGTGGACGCGGGCGCCGAGATATTCCGGCAACTCTACGAAGCACGGATACGAATTCGGATGTAACGGAGGGACACCATGGACAGGGACACAAAACTTGAGATTGCATGGCGGGAAGAATTGCTGGCCCGCCTGCAAGCCCCCCTGAAGGTCCTCAAACGCAAAGCCGGTAAAGAGGCGGAGCGGCGCCTGGCGCGGGCACGGGAGCTCAGCGCGTATGAGTCCGAGGAAGACGCCCATGAAGCGTTCGGATACGGCTACATCACATTCGAAGAGTATGACGCCATCAGGGACCGTTTCGATCATGTGGGACCGGGCAGCGAAACCATGTCCGCGGCGGAGGCCGCCCTTGACGAGTTGCAACACTTCATGAGCCGCCTGCGACGCGAAATCAAGGACTTGGCGTGGTCCGCGCTCCCGAAGGAAGAACAACAGCGAATTGAAGCCGGCAACGAGGCATTCCGGGCCGCGTTGCAAGCGCGAAAGGAATGATGTTTATTATGCACAGTAATATCAACAATCATATGGGAAAGGCGGCGATGCTTGCCATCGTTGCCCTGTTGCTCATGTTTTTCGCTTTTACCGCCGGCAACTGTCCGGCGGGGGAAGAAGGCGTGGGCGCCGCTTTCGTTTCTGCCCCGCAGGAAGCTGCGACGGAACAGGAGGTAACGCCGGCGTTTCTGCCCCTGGATGTGCCCCTGGACGCCGAGACACAATATGCGATCAGCGTCATGTGCCTGGAGGCGGGCGTGCCCTTCGAGGTGGAGATAAGCCTTATCGGCCGCGAGAGCGATTTCCGCCCGGACCTTGTAAGCAACACGGACGACCACGGTATCGCCCAGATCAACCGGTGCAACCACGAATGGCTGCAGGCGGAGCTGGGCCCCATCGACTTCTACGACCCCATCCAGAACGTGCGCGCCGGCCTGCGCATCCTGGGCCCGCTGTGGGCGAAATACGACCCCCACAGGGCGCTCATGGCTTACAAATGCGGCGAGGGCGGGGCACAGCGCAAATGGGCCAGGGGGCAGGATACCAGCCCATACAGCTGCGCAATTCTTGCCCGGGCGGCAGGTTACGGGTGGGACGAGGGAACGCAAACATAACGAGAGGAAAAAACAGCATGACTTTAGAAGCACTCGGCCGGCAGTACGCCGCGGAGGCGGACAACCTGGAGAGGTTGATCGCGTCCTGCAACGAACGCCGGCGTATTGCCATACGCGCGGGCGAGAGCAAGGAGGCGCATAGGCTGGAGGATTTGGCGGAGCAGCATACCCTGCAGCGGAACGACCTGCTTCAAATTGCTGCCCATTTGCGGCACTACTACGACGATTCCGGCGACGGCCCGGAACAAACAACAAAAATGGAAAAGGATTTGGTACATATATGAATCAATTGCAAATTTCCGAAGGCGGCAGCATCGGGCTGATCGACGAGCGCGAGGTGCTCGGCAAACCCTTCCGCGTTTACGGCGATGCCGAGACCCCGCTGTTTTTGGCCAAGGATGTGGCCGCGTGGATTGAGTACAACCCAAATGATATCAACAAGATGATGTCGATGGTCGATGCCGACGAAAAGCTGACCAGTACAATGTTCCGGTCAGGTCAGCGGCGCGAAATGTGGTTCCTAACCGAGGACGGCCTCTACGAGGTGCTCATGCTCTCCCGCAAGCCCATCGCCAAGGAATTCAAGCGGCAGGTCAAGGCCATCCTGAAGCAAATCCGTCGCACCGGCGGTTACATCCCTATCGTGGAGGATGAGCCCGACGAAGTCATCCTGGCCCGCGCGCTGCTGATCATGGAGAAGACCCTTGAAGCCAAGGATCGGCTCATCGGCGAGCTCCAGCCCAAGGCGGATTTCGCCGATGCGGTGGCGGCGTCGCCCGACTGCGTCACCTTCGGCGAGATGGCGAAGCTCCTGCGACAAAACGGCCTGCCCTACGGCCGCACCCGCATGTGCGAGGCGCTGCGGCGGGACGGCTTCCTGATCCAACAGCGGTGCGCGGACTACAACACCCCCACGCAGTACGCCATGGAGCGGGATGTGTTCTACCACTCCAAGCACGTCAAGGAGACGCCGGGCGGCTTCCTGGCAACCACGAACGTGACCCGCGTCACCGGCAAAGGCCAGCAGGTCCTGCTCCAGCACTTTATGCGGAAGCAGGAGAGCGCGGGTGGGTACGTTGCGTAACAACTATACCCTCTACCATCTCCACTCGGATTTCTCCAACTGCACCACAAATATAGATTCCGTTACCAAGGTTTCGGACTATGTGGCACGCGCGGCGGAACTCGGCATGACGGCGCTGGGGTTTTCGGAGCACGGCAACGTCTACGGCTGGTGGCGGAAGAAGTGCGCGGTGGAAGCCGCCGGCATGAAGTATATGCACGCTGTGGAGGCCTACCTGACGGAAACTCTCGAAGAGAAGGTCAGAGACAACCTCCACTGCGTGCTTGTAGCCCGGAACTACCAGGGCTTCCTGGAGCTCAACCGGCTCGTCACGCGCTCGCACAACCGCTTGGATAATCACTTTTACTACGTCCCCCGGATTTCCTTCGACGAGCTTTTCGCCACCAGCGACAACATCATCATCACGACGGCCTGCGTCGGCGGGCCGCTCTGCAAGGGCAGCGACGGCGCGCAAGAGAAAGCGCTTGCTTTCCTGACGCGCGAAAAGCACCGCTGTTTCCTGGAAATCGGGCACCACATGGATCCCAGGCAGGCGGAATACAACCGCAAGCTGCTGGGGATCCACGAAGCCACCGGGATTCCCCTCATCGCCGGCACGGACACCCACGCGCTCAACGAGGAGCACATCGCCGGGCGGCGCATCATGCAACTAGCCAAGCGCATCCATTTTGACGGGGAGGATTCCTGGGACCTGCAGATGCGGTCCTATGAGGAGCTTTGCGAGGCATATGCCCGCCAGGACGCGCTGCCGGAAAATGTCTGGGTCGTGGCGCTGGACAACACCAACGCCCTCGCGGACATGGTGGAGCCCTTCGAGATCGACCGCGGGCTGAAATACCCTAAGCTCTGCGAGAACCCGGTGGAGGTATTACGGGAGAAAGTCGCCGCCGCTCTGGAGGCTAACCCCTACGCGAAACAGCGGCACAGCCCAGAGGTTCTGGAACAGGTTATCGACGAGGAGCTGTCGGTGTACGAGGCAGCGAAATCAGCGGAGTACATGCTCCTGCAAGCCAACCTGGTGGATTGGGAGCGTACCAACGGCGTGCGCCGCGGCTACGGTCGCGGCTCCGTCAACGGCAGCATGATCGCCTACCTGCTGGGCATCACCGAGATGGACAGCCTGAAGTTCGGCCTGAATTTCTTCCGCTTCATGTCGCCCACCCGCGTCACCAACGCCGACATCGACGCCGACTACGGCAGCGCCGACCGCGTTCGGGTCAAGGATTTCCTACTGCGGGAGCGCATGGGCCTGCCGCAAATCAGGTCCGCCGAGATCGTCACGTTCAATACGATCAAGGAGAAGGGCGCCATCCGCGACGTCTGCCGCGCATTAGAAATCCCTCTGCGCGACGTGGACAGGATCATCGCGGACTTCGAGTGTGACCCGGAGGGCTTTTTCGATTCCGGCACCGAGGTCGCGCGCTATGTTCGCATCGTCCTGGATACCATCGTCAGCGTGGGCACCCACGCCAGCGGCGTGTTGCTCAGCGATTTGCCCATTGCCGAAACCATCGGCCTGGGGGCCATCTCGACCAGCGAGTTTCCCGTGTCCATGTTGGACATGAAGGAGCTTGACGACCTGATGATGGTCAAGTTCGACATCCTCGGGCTGGACAACATCGCGGTCATCAACCAGTGCTGCGACCTGCTGGGTATGGAGCGCCTCACGCCGGATAACGTGGACCTGGAGGACGAGGCCGTCTGGAAAAGCATCCGCGATGATACAACCCTGATCTTCCAGTGGGAGAGCCAGTCTGCCCGGGCGTTCCTGAAGCGCCTGATGTCCGACAGCACGCTGAATAAGTTCCGCGCACGCACGAAGGACTTTTCCATGCTCAAGCTGCTGTCCCTTGGCAACGGGCTCATCCGGCCCGCCTGTTCAAGCTTCCGCGAGGAGGTGGCCGGCGGGGAGTTCTACGACAACGGCTTCCCGGCGCTCAACGAATTCCTGTCCCGGGAGTCCGGCCGCATCGTCATGCAGGAGACCATCATGCGCTTTCTGGTGGAGTTCTGCGGCTACAGCCCGCCGGAGTCCGACAACGTGCGCCGGGCCATCGCGAAAAAGAAGGGTACAGAGACGCTTCTCCCGGAGATACGGCAGCGCTTCATCGGCTACGCTCCCACGCGTTACGACATTACGCCGGAGCAGTGCGCGCAGGTGATTGACCCATTCATCCAGATCATCCTGGACGCCAGCGCCTACGCTTTCAGCTGGAACCACAGCGACCCCTACAGCGCCACAGGGTATATCTGCGGCTACCTGCGCCACTACCACCCCTTAGAGTTCCTGACCACGGCCCTCAACGTTTTCGACAAGCTCGAGAAGCAGGCGGAGATCATCGCCTACGCCGCCAAGATCGGCGTGCGCGTCACGCCGCCCAAGTTCGGCGTCAGCAGGAGCGACTACGCGTTCGACCCGGAGAAGCGCGTCATCGCCAAGGGCCTCGGCTCCATGAAGCATATGGGAAATAATGTCGCTAATTCGGTTTATGAGCTTTCTCAGCGCGAAAAATCGGAATATTTCTTGGATTTGCTTCATAGTCTCTACTCTGGGACAGGCGTCAACTCCAAGCAGGTTGACTCCCTCATCAAGGTGGACTTTTTTTCCGACTACGGGAACCAGCGTGAGTTGCTGCGCCTGGCGGAGCTGTTCGAGCAGTTCAAGCGCGGCGAAGCGAAACAGGTCAAGCGGGAACAGGTGGACGGCGGGCCCTTCGAGGAGGCCATCCGGCTGCACGCGACATGGCAGACCAAAGGCGGTGAGGAAGCCAAGAGCTACACCTTCACCGACCTTCCCGGGTTCCTGCGGGAATGTGAGCGGATCGTCAAAGCAAGCGGCCTGGAGGAGCTTCCCCTCGCGGTAAAGGTCAAGAACTTCGCGGATATCATGGGCTATGTCGGGTACATCACAGGCCGCGAGGAGGATCGCCGGCTGCTCTACGTCAAGGAGGTGCGCCCCCTGCACAGGAAATCCGACGGGAAGCACTTCGGCTACAGCGTCAAAACCCAGTCCATCGGCAGCGGGAAGGAGGGCCAATTCACGGTGCGCAGCGCATTGTTTAACCATGATCCCATCCAAGACGGCGACATCGTCCACTGCCTCGGCTGGGAACGGAACGGGCCGTATTTCCGCATGACAAAGTATGTGAAGCGGTAAAAAATGCCTTTGTGCACCTCGTCTAATTCCTCGCTTACGGGCAAAAAAATCTTCTGTATTGACGAACATACGTATGTAATGTATAATAGAAAATCCGAATGAAACAAACATTCGGAAACGAAGGCGCGCTCAGCGCATCGAGAAGGGAGCGATTTATGGGATTCAAAAACGGCGCGTATGCGAAGGTGTGGGAGGTCAAGCCCCACCCGAGCGGTAAATCTACCAGCGTCCGGCTGTCCGTCAGCCGGAAGGTGGGGGAAGGGCAATACGAGGAGGATTTCAGTGGCTACGCCGTGTTCATCGCCACGGCGAACGACCGGGCGGCCACTTTGAAAGCAGGCGACCGTATCAAGCTGGGGGACGTGGATGTCTCCTCGAAATATAACGCGGAAAAGCGGGAGCGGTTCTTCAACTTCAAGGTATTTTCCTTCGAGCCGGCCGACGGCCAGCAGGGCACAGCCAAAAAGAAGGGCAGTAGCCTCGACGCCATCGAGGACGGCGGCTTGCCGGACGATTTCCCGGCGTAGGACAAACAAAAAACAAAGACGAAAGGGACCTGAATGACTGAAATCATTTGCATCTCCGGCGTCAAGACCGGCAAAGATGCTGTCGCCAAGATGCTGAAGGAAGAGCTGGAGAAAGAAGAGAAACGCGTGCTGATCACGTATTTCGCTGCCCCTATGCGGCGCATCTGCCGCGATTGGTTCAACTGGGACGGACAGTACGACGACGCAGGGCGGTCGTTGCTGCAATACATCGGCACCGATGTCGTCCGCGCGAGCCAGCCGGATTTCTGGGTGGATTACACCCTTGGCCTGCTGTCCATCCTGGGCAACGAGTGGGATTACGTAATCATCCCGGACTGCCGTTATCCCAACGAGCTGGACATGGAGCGCTACGGCTTCCAGCCCCGGCACATCCGGATTGAGGATAACCGCCCGGGGGCTCCGATCGGCATAGCGGAGCCGGATTTCATCATCATGACCGACAAAGCGCCCGACCGGCTGCGCGACGACGTCGCCGCTGTCGCGCGGAGCCTGACCGACATATGACAGAGCAGCAGGAGGCGCTCTGCCTCGGCAGCCTGAGACTGGTATCCGTCTGCGCGAAAAAGCTCCTCCACACGGGCGTCCCGTGGGAGGAGCTTCGCGCTTGTGGCAACCTGGGCCTCGTGAAGGCCGCGGCCACCTTCTCGCCCGCAGTCAACCCCTGCTTCGCCACCTACGCCGGTAAGTGCATATCAAACGAGATGTACCGGCTGCTGCGGGAACGCAGGAAGCACAGCAAAGTGACCGAGTCGCTGGACGCCGAGCTTCCCGGTGGCCTGCGGCTTCACGACAAGCTGCCGGACGACACGGACATGGCGGAAGCGGCGGAAGCGCGAATACTGGCCTGCGACGCCCTGGCGAGGATCCGGGCGCTGCCCGAGAAGAAGCGCCGGGTTTGGGAGATGCGTTTCGGCCTTGCCGGTGAGACGCCCATGAAACAAAAGGAGATCGCGCGGCGAATGGGCTGCTCCCGCGCGCGCATCAGTTGGGTCCTCAAGGAGGGCCTGTATACAAAAAGAGGGAGGTTTTGAAGCATGTGGAAGGATTTCTGGTTCGGCGTCGCTGCCACCCTTGGCACGCAATTCGTGCTGGCGGTAACCATCGTGGTCGTGGCGCTCCTGAAGTCGGAGAGGGCGGCTAGCCGGCTGCTCAAAGCGGCGAAAAAGCGCAATGATTGACGTCAGCTTTCTCGCGCAGTCGCCCGGCTGGCGCTGGAGCTATTCCCGCCTGCAACAGTTCCATTCATGCAAATATGGCTGGTTACTCAAGTACGTATTCGAAGCTCCGCAGCGCAAGCTGTTCTTCTCGGAGTACGGAAAGCTGATGCACGAACTGATCGCGGGCGTTCTGTCCGGGGAGATATCCTGGCGGGCGGCTGAACTAGAATATGCCCGGCGGTTTCATGACATGTTACAGTGTTATGGGCCGCCGGGCAGCGTTAAGGCCGGGTATTTCATGGACGGCCTGCGGCACCTGCGGTGCGGCTCGTCGCCTTCGGCGCATAATTTGCAAGCGATTGGACATCCATTGGCTATCGAACAGTACGTGGAGTTTGAGGTTGGCGGCCATCCCTTTTGCGGGTACATCGACCTGGTTGCCCGAGGCGACGCCGGCGCTATTTCCATTATAGACCACAAGTCCCGCGCCCTGAAGGAACGCGGCGGCAGGCGGGTGAAATCCAACGCCCTGCTGGACGAGTACCTGCGGCAGCTTTACCTGTATTCTGTCCCCGTGGCGAAGCGGTATGGCCCGCCGAGTAATCTCATGTTCAACTGCTTCCGCAGCGGGAGCATAATCTCGGAGCCGTTTTCGCAGGCGGCTTTCGAGGAAACAATCGCCTGGGCGCTGCGCACCATAGAGGAAATCCTGCGGGAAACGGAATGGCTCCCGTGCGAGGACGCGTGGAAGTGCCGCTATCTGTGCGACGTGGCGGGCGATTGCGAGTACGCTACCAAATAACAAACAGTCTATCTGAAGGGATTATCTATATGAATTGGACCAAAGGCCTGGGCCCGGCCATCACCCCGACCGGGGCCGCATACTACAGCGCGTCGTGCATCGTATGGCGCAAGGACAAAGCGCCCCTCTGCAAATATATCATCCGGCGGATCATCTGCGGCAAGGGCTCCCGCTGGATGCTTTACCAGTGGCAGGCCGACTCCGAACGGTACGTTCCCGTGCCTTATGTGGAACAGGAGCCGTCTTTCGCGCGGCTCTACCACGCCCAGGAAAAAGCCGCCTGGCTGGAACGCAAGGACGCCCGCGCGGGCGTCAAGCCCGACCATTCCTCGCCCATTGAAGCGGCCGCTGCGGAGTTCGCGGCTTGCCTCAACACGGCGGAATAGCCCATGGATTCGAATACCTGGGTTCTTGTAATTGTTGCCAATCCGTGATATAATCAGTACAGGAAGGAATTATCGTCATGATCGAATTACAAGGCAAGTACAACACCGCCAAGGTATTCACGGACAACGTGGAACCCGAGGCCGTCGGGCAGATCCTCCACCTGCTCAACCAGGAATTCGTGCAGGGCAGCCAAATCCGCGTCATGCCCGACACCCACGCCGGCGCGGGCTGCACCATCGGCACCACCATGACCATCGCCGACAAAATCGTGCCCAACCTTGTGGGCGTGGACATCGGCTGCGGCATGGAAACCGTGCTCCTCAAAGATGCCCATGTGGATCTGCACCGCTTGGACAAAGTCATCCACGAGCACATCCCCGCGGGCTTCGATACCCGCGATACGCCGCATCCCTACCTGGATGAGATTGACCTGTCCGCGCTGCGCTGCGCCCACCACGTAAACCTTACCCGGGCGGAGCTGAGCCTGGGCACCCTGGGCGGCGGCAACCACTTCATTGAACTGGGCCGCGACGATGCCGGCCAGGTCTACTTTGTTGTGCATTCCGGCAGCCGCAACCTGGGCAAGCAAGTGGCGGAGTGGTATCAAAAAGCCGCCGCAAAGGATTTGGAGCATCGACGCAATGATGGCAGCGCGATCATTCAGGCGCTGAAGGCGCAGGGCCGCGAAAGCGAGATCGGGGCCGAGTTGCGCAAGCGTAGTTACTACAAAGTAGATCGGATGCTTGCTTTCGTCGAGGGCCCGCTGTTCGACGACTATATCCACGACATGGCCATCACCCAGCGCTATGCCGAACTCAACCGCCGCGCCATCGTGCGGGAGATCGTCAAGGCGATGAAGTGGAAGGTGGCCGGCAGCTTCACCACCGTGCACAACTACATCGACCTGGACAGCATGATCCTTCGCAAGGGCGCCATCTCGGCCTGCGCGGGGGAGCGTGTGCTGATCCCGATGAACATGCGCGACGGCAGCCTGATCTGCATCGGCAAGGGCAACCCCGACTGGAACGAGTCGGCGCCCCACGGCGCGGGACGGCTGATGAGCCGCAGCGCCGCGAAGGAGCGCATTACCCTCACGGAGTTCAAGGCCAGCATGGAGGGTATCTTCTCCAGCACGGTCAACCGCTCCACCATCGACGAGTCACCCTTCGCTTACAAGCCCATGGAGGAGATCATGTCCAACATCGGCGACACCGTTGACGTGGTGAATATCGTGCGGCCGCTGTATAACTTCAAGGCGGCGGAGTAAATACAACAGAATATCTTGCAAGCAGTCCGTGCAGGGCTGCTTTTTCAATTCAACGAAAGAGGCTAGACCATAGAAACCAAAAACATCCACCAAAAGCTGCAGGAGGTCCGCAAGAACGTCCTGGTTATGCGCGAGGACGCGCAGGGGAACCACGGCTCCTACGTCAGCGAAGAGAGCATCCTGAGCCATATCACCGGGGTGATGCAGAAGGTTGGCATTTCGCTGGTGCGTTCGCTGGTGCCGGGCTCGGGCAAGTGCGAATCCCGCGTTTACGCGAAAGAGAAAACCGACCGGGCCGGCAACGTGACCACCAACACCGTGACAGAGTATCTCTTCAGCGGCGAGATGAACTTCCGCTGGGTGAACAACGAAAACCCGGACGACTGCGCCGTTTCGCACTGGCCGATCGCCGGCAACGCCGCCGATATGAGCCAGGCCATCGGCAAGGCGCTGACCTACGGCAACCGTTACTATTTGCTGAAATTCTTCGATATCGCCACCGCCGAGGACGACCCGGACGCGCTGCTGCGCAACATCGCCGCCGGCGCGGCCGACGAAGCCGCCCTGAAGGAGATGGTCGCCCAGATCGACGCCGCGTTCAAGCGGATCCCCGCAGAGGACAAGGAAAAGCGCTCGGCGGTCGCCGTGGTGATTACGCCCATCATCCAGAAGGACACCGGGAAAAAGAGCGCCAACTACATGACGCTCAAAACCCTGGAAGCCGCCGCCGAGGTCTTCGCCGCGGTGCAAAAAATCCTGGGTGAAGCTGGCGGCTAAGGCTAAACTTGACAGCGAACCGCTCTACACAATCCCAAGATCATTCCCCAGCACGCTGCCGTGCCGGATGATCTCCCCTCCGAACTTCTCACGGATGCCGTCCACGGCTTTCTCCAGCTGTTCGGTCTTTTTCGTGCCGCCCGGCGTGTCGAACAGCGAAAGCTGCTCCACGGCCTCCCCGGCGGGCAGCAGGTTCTGCGCCGTTATTGTCAACAGGCGGATGGGCTTGCCCTTTGGCCAGGAGGCGTGGATCAATTCTAAACACGTCTGTACCAAATCGGCGGCCAAGTAGGTCGGCTGCACGCTTTTTTGCCTGGTGATAGACTTCAAGGCTGTGTCCTTGATCGTCACCTGCACGGTCGAGCATTTCACGTCCGCGCGCCTCATCCGGGCGGCGACGCTGTCCGCCAGGACGAGCAGCCCCGTGCGGATATCCTGCTCGTTGGCTAAATCCCGGCGGAAGGTCATTCCGTTGCCGATGGATTTGACCGGGTCGTGCTCGCCGGTGCGCGCCACGGGGCTGTCGTCCAGGCCGTTGGCGCTGTTGTGCAGGTATTCGCCCATCTTGCCGAACCGCTGACGCAGGAAGGCTTCGTCGGTCTGCGCCAGATCGCCAATCGTTCGAATGCCGAACTTTTCGAGCTCGGCGGCGGTATTGCGGCCCACCATGAACAGCTCGCCCACCGGCATGGGCCAGAGAAGCTGCCGGTAATTCTCGCGGCTGATCACCGTGACGGCGTTGGGCTTCTTGTAGTCAGAGCCCATTTTAGCAAATATCTTGCACCAACTCAGCCCCACGGAAATCGTGACGCCGATTTCCCGCGCCACGCGCTCACGGATTTCATGGGCTATCTTGAGGGCGTCGGAGCCGAAAAAAGTCAGGTCGATAAAGCTTTCATCAATCGAAAATCGTTCAACGAAGTCGCTGTACTGCTCGTAGATCGCGTTGATCCGTTCGCAGAATTCCCCATAGGTTCCATGGCGCGGCGGGCACAGCAGCAGTTCCGGGCACTTCTGTTTTGCGCTGTGGATCGTTTCCGCGG
>Ga0268262_10000534_pt1 | contig 49821 bp, 43 predicted proteins | sample TergutNc150P3_FD_190354 | JGI IMG/M metagenome (GOLD analysis project Ga0268262, IMG submission 190354) | Nasutitermes corniger P3 segment gut microbial community from laboratory colony in Florida, USA - Nc150 P3 (SPAdes) (version 2) | ecosystem: Host-associated > Arthropoda: Insects >... | reverse complement strand
AGGCGGCTTCCGACGTATTCAGGCCAAAATACGCGTCTACCTCGCCTCTTTCCAGCATACTGTAAGCGGTTTTATAACCGTCAACAAAAACAGTTTCAAATTTGTATCCGGCGCTTTCCTTAACATTTGCGCTCAATACCGAATTTCTAAAAAAAGCGAATCTCGGCTGACGCGATTTTAAAATCTCCTCAAAAGGCCTGCTGTCCCTGATGCGGTAGATTTTTAAAGAGCGTTCAGCGATGGGGCTGGTCATAAAAAAAGAACTCCGCAGTTCGGACTCGCTCATCAGCTCTCCCGTAAAATCGACATCGCCGGTTTCCATCCCTTTCAGCATATCGCCCCATTCATCTAACTTGATTTTTATCGGTATTCCGAACATTTTTGTCAGCCAGCCGCAAAACAGGGCGGTAAACCCGTGAACCTCGCCGTCTTTTCCGATGAACGCCTCGGTGGACGCGCCCATTCCATAAACAAAAGAACCGTATTTTTTTTGGATTGCCTCAATGGCGTTTATTTCGTCCTGAGTTATGCCGGGTATATCTTTATAAGAAGTGTAATTTATTGATATAGGTTGATCTTTTAATGGTTTTTTACAGCCTGAGAAAACAATTAAAAAAAGCACGAATAAAATAAGCAGTTTGAATTTGTTCATTTTTTATAATCTCCCCACTATTTTTTTAATAATAGCTTAATTATTTAAAAGAATCAATATCTTGACATTTTTTATAAATTTATATATATTCGCTTCAGGCTAAAAAAGTCCCCTTCGTCTAGTGGTTAGGACACCGGGTTTTCATCCCGGCAACAGGAGTTCGACTCTCCTAGGGGATGTAAACTATGTATAAGCCATATATAAATCCTATTGAAACTGCTTTTCCCGACGTGAAAATTCCGCCGCCTAAAGTTTCAAAGTTTTATATTTTTATTGTCTCTATTTTAGTCAAACCTTATCTTTTTATACTTTTTGGCATGGCGAAAATACTTCTGCGCGGCGAGGCGTTTGTTTTTAACGCTTTTAAACGCGCTTTATCAAAAAAAAGCCGCTGTATTATAGTCTTTCGCCATCCCGACGGGAGGGAACCCCAGCTTTTGGCATCGTTTTTTCTTTTTAAACTGAAGTCTCTTGCCGCAAAAAGCAAAATTCGCTTTGAACGCAGTCCGCACGCTATTTTTGTGTATGGCTATGAAGTAGTCCGTTGGGGCGGCGCTTTGCCGCGGATTTTTATGCCCAATTTGGGGGCGATACCGATACACCATACAAAAATTGACTCCAAGGGAATGGCGAGGATTTACGGCACAATTCTGGACGGTCAATATCCAATAGCCCTTGCGCCCGAGGGGCAGGTCTCCTATACTATGGATTCTATTCCGCGCCTTGAACAGGGCGCTATCCGTATTGGTTTTCAGGCGGCAAGCCAACTTGCCGGCAAAAATATGGATTGTCCGCTTGAGATTCTTCCGTTATCGGTACATTACCGCTACGGGCGCGGCGGTAAAGCGGCAATGGAAAAATTGCTAAAAAAGATTGAAAAATTCTGCGGTTTTTCAAAGCGCGATACCAAAACGCTTTCCTTTACCGATAGGCTTTGCAAGTGCAGGGAATATATTCTACAGATTAATGAATCGCGCTATTCCCTAAAAAGCGACGCTTCTTTAACTTTTGATCAACGTCTTGATAGGGTAGTCAACGCCGCGCTGGAAACATCTGAGCGGCTTCTCGGTCTTAAGAGCGAGGGCGATTTTTTCCAGAGACTGTACAAGGTACGCCATGATTGCTGGGACAGGATTTTTTTGCCAGGTAGTGACAGTCTTGAAAAAGTCCCGTTCTTAAATCACGCGGTAATGGATCTTGGGGCAGGGGAGGCGTGGCACATTTCCCGTCATCAGGAGCTTGCGGATTTTGGCTGGTATTTTCATCATCCGCTTCCCACGGAAGAAACAGTCCTTCATCAAAAGATTGAGTATGTTCAAAATCTTTGGGATTTTGCCAACCGCACGATGGGCGGCGCTCTTTCAGGCAGGGTAAATATTCCCGTAAAGAAAATATTTATAAAAGGCGCACCCGTTATAAATTTAAGCGAGCGCCTGGGACGGTACAAAGAGGATAAAAGGGCGGCGGTTAATGAGGCGACCTCTGATTTGGAGAAGGCTTTTCTTGGTTGTATTGAAGAGATGAAGGATTATTAGCGTAAGAATTTCACACAAAGATCACGAAGGGGGAGTTTTGTCCGTTATCTTATCGTGAAGTTTAAATACAGTCTTCAGAATCCTTTGTACCTTTGCGCTCTTGGTGTGAACTTCTTTACAAGTCCGTTTTTTTATATATTGCCTTAATTAATAATATGTAATAGAATATAACATTACATTAGCGAGGTGAATTATTAAAATAGAACTTTTTACCTTTTGCGATTTCGCGCAGGAAAACGGCGGAAAGCTTACAATTGTAGGAACATTCGACACTATTATCTCGCGTAATTTCCCGTGCGTTCATCCTCAGCTTTCGGTTGTTATCCGCCTGCGCTTTGATCTTTGGGAATTTGGAAACCATACTTTTAGAATTGAAACCCGCGATTTGGAAGGAGAGATGAACATGGAAACGATTAACGGAAATATCGAAGTAAGAGGAGTGGGAAACGCGTCGGCGGTTTCCCATCTTGTTTTTAGCATATCAAATCTTCACTTTAAAAATCCCGGGTTGATAAATTTTGTCCTTTTCATTGATGACAAAGAAATAAATTCAATCCCTCTTTATATAAGAAAAGGCCAATAAATAATACCCAAATATTTCACACAAAGAACACAAAGAGGGGAAATAGGTTTTTATCTGAAAGCCATACATGAGCTTCACGATAAGATAACGGACATAAACCTTTGATTCTTCTTTGTGATCTTCTCTTCCTAGTACTCCGTAACAACTAAATATTTACAAGGCATTATTCCCGAATTTTATCTCGCAGAGGCGCGGAGGCGCAAAGGACGCAGAGTTGTTGTTCGAAATATTATCGTTATACCTTCATGATTCTTGTTTTAAAGATAATATATCTTAATATAACGAAAATCTATCGGACAGAAGCTTCGCGTCCTCTGCGTCTGCGAACCAAAGGTTCGATGCGCCTCTGCGTGAGGTTTTTTTGTAAAGTATTAGATGTTACAGAGTACTAGTGTTCTTTGTGTGAAATCTTGGCAGATCGCGATAAAAGTAAAAAATCGGCGAGTACAAGAGCGGTCATGGCTTCCACTACGACAACGGCTCTTGGGACTATGCATACGTCGTGACGGCCTTTAATTTCTATTTCTTTGACATTTCCGTTTTTGTCAAAAGCTTTTTGCGGCTTACTTATTGAGGGCGTTGGTTTGAATGCCGCTCTAAAAATTATATCCTGACCTGAAGAAATGCCTCCCAATATGCCGCCGCAGTTGTTTGTCGCGAATTTGCCATTACCGTCATTGCAAGGCAAGTCGTTGTTTTCACCGCCTTTTAAATTTGCGGCGGCGAAACCGGCGCCAAACTCAACGCCTTTACACGCTCCAATGGAAATGATCGCTGAGGCAAGGCGGGCGTCTAGTTTGTCAAAGACGGGCTCTCCTAAACCGGGTTTTACTCCTGTTGCAAGACAGGTTATAATGCCGCCTGCGCTTTCACCTTCGCCGCGGAGAGCTTCTATTTTGGCGGCGGTTTTTTCCGCGCCGATCTTACTTGGGACGCGATAAGGATTGCGCTCTATTTCTTCAAAGTCAAAGCCGTCCTCACCCGGTGACGGCTGTTTTATTCCGGCGATGGATGACGACCACGCGAGGACTGAAATCCCATGCAGAGCGAGAATTTTTTTGGCTGCAGCGCCGGCGGCTACTCGGCAAAGAGTTTCCCTTCCCGAACTTCTGCCGCCGCCGCGATGGTCGCGAAGACCGTACTTCGCTTCCCATGAAAAATCGGCGTGGCCCGGTCTGTAAATGTCTTTTAATTCGTCGTAATCGCGGCTGTTTTGGTTTGTGTTGCGGACAATAATCGCTATCGGGCTTCCAAGAGTTTTTCCTTTAAAAACGCCGGATAAAATTTCAGGAGTGTCTTTTTCATCTCTGGAACCGTAGACTTTTCCGGGACGGCGGCGCGCAAGCTCTTTTTCAATGTCGTCTACAGAAAGTTCCAGGCCGGACGGACAGCCGTCTATCACACAGCCCATAGCTTCTCCGTGCGATTCGCCAAAAGTCGTTACCTTGAATAATTCGCCGAACGTGTTACCTGACATTTATTATAAATACCTTTTTGCCTCGTCTTCTCCAACTTTGGCATATAACTCAATATGCTGTTTGGCTGTGCTTTGGGCTATTTTATGCATGAGTACTTCTTCAACCTGAAAAAGCCCGACTTCACTCGACATATTTACGTCAATGCGGACAGGTTTCTCGCTACCCGCCGTAATATCTACTTCTTCAATTGAATTGGCTGAATATTGGTGGATATGCCCGACTTTTGCGTAATGGGAAGAAATAGAAATAGGAATACGCGCCCTTCCTTTGGTCATGTCGCAGCCGTCTGCTACCTGTATTATTCCCGCTTCTAAAGAAGAAATGGTTATCGTGCCCATGTGGCCTGCAATTCCTTCAAGGGCAAGCGCGCGGATCATTACTCTTTTACGCAAATCATCGGGATAAACCTGCTCTAAAATCCTGTTAATAATGGGTAAGGCAAGGGTCAGGCTGTGCGATTCGTGATTCTGTCTTCCCATCGCCATGCCCAGATCGTGAAACATTGCGGCAAGCATTACGCCGATAAAGCTGTCTTCATAAGTGCCGCAGCCGTCCGATTCAAGACTGGTTTTAATTCCCGCTTTTTTTAACAGATCAAGCATTATCACGGCGTTATACGTCACTGTACGCATGTGGACGGGGCCGTGATCGTTATATCCAAGCCTTACGATGGAAACCGTATTTGCGTATTCCTGGGAAAATTGAAGTTCCTCGTTGGCAAGAAGCAGCTTTAGGCATTTCATCACATAATCGGGAAATTTAAACGAGTCAACAAAATCAATAAGCTTAATGTCGATATTTACTTCTCTGGGTGATTTCATAAATTTTCTCCTTACTTAATAAAAATATAATTTGTTTCAGAACCGTTTAAATTATCAAAATAAACATTTGAAAAATCCCAACGGTTGTTTAACGCCCAAAAACCCCGGGAACGCATTAAGTAAATCATAGGGCATTGTTCAAGCATTATTGACTGAAACTCATCCCAAATCTCCTGCGCTTTTTGCGTATCTATTGTAAATTTACCCTCGTTGTAAAGATAGTCAATTCGCGCTTCCCATTCTGTTGCAGGCGACGTTTGATTTGGATACCACATGTGCAGGTTAGACGATGACGGCCATACGTTGCTTCCCTGACTTGGGAATATATTTGCTCCTGAAAGCCCCATCAGCATGGAATCCCAATCAAATGTTGAAAATAACTGCTGCACCTGTTTTTGAAAATCCAATACGCGGATGTTAACCTTAATGCCGATTTTTGAAAGTTCATCCCTTATTATGGACGCTATATCCTGATAAACGGAACTTTCGGATCTGATAGTTAAATCAAATTCTATTTTACGGTTTTTCCAGTCGCGCATAACGCCTTTTCTGTCTTTATGAATGCCGGCTAAGGACAGAAGCTCAATAGCGCGTTCGGTGTCATAGAGGTATTGTAAAACAAGCGATGGATTATAGTACGGGTTAGGTTCCGGAAAGACATTGAGTTTTGGCTGAGCGAGGCCTCGGTACACCTGGGCGCTTATTCTGTCCCGGTTAAGAAGACAGCTCATCGCCTGACGGAATTCTTTCTTTATAAACCATTCGTATTGGGGCTTTTTATCGTTTACCGAATTTTGATTAAACGTCCAAAAAGCCGCGCTTAAAGAACCTTCGCTGTTAAAAACAGTGTAGTTTACGTCGCTTTTATTTATTAGTCCGTCAATGTCTTCCGGGCGAAGGCCGTAACTTTCAATTTCTCCGTTTTTAAAAAGTAAAAGCTTTGTATTTTCATCGGGAATAATCCGCATAACCATTTCTTCAAGGTAGGGAAGCGATACGCCTTTTGTATCCTTCCTCCAGTAATCGGTATTGCGCTTGTAAACAAGCCTCTGCCCCGGCGTGTATTCAATTAAAAACCATTCGCCCATTGAAGGAATCGTCTGCGGGTTTACATCGACGCTGAAAAGACTTCTTACTCCTTCTACGCCGTCCCGTGTTTTGGCAGGTTCATAAACATGACGAGGGCCAAAATGCATATTGGTCATTAAATACGGCTCCGCGATAATTCGCGGAAAATGAAAAGAAAAACGCCGGTCGTCAATTTTTTCAATATCAATATGAGCGTCACTGCCGTCGGGCATGGTTAAAAATTGCCCGTAATAACCGGAACTTTGAAAATCAGAATCGCCTTCTATTTCATTGTACCAAAAGATAACATCATCGCTTGTTACTTTTACTTTTTTATCCGAATTATAGTAACTCCAGTAAACGTCATTCCTTAATGTGAAGATAACCTGCATAGTGCCGTTATTTTCGTCAATTGATATTTGGGCAGAGGCTGCGCGAGGTTCCCACTCCCTTGAAACGACATTATAATCAAGCAGATAATCCGTCATACAATTGACTACCGAAGAAGTGGAACTGTCCTGTTCCGCGATAAGGTGGTTAAAACTTTTTGGGTCCTCATTCATTACGGTAAACCACGTTCCGCCCACTTTTCCGGGAATAAATTCTTCGCCTCTCCACGGTTTATTTACCGTTTTGGCAAGAAGTTCCGCTAACCCCTCGGCGCTAAGCGCTTCAAGCTCTGTTAGGGACATTTCTTCTTGTTTTGTACAGGATACGGAAAAAAGGCATAAAAAACAAAGAGTTAAAAAAACGTACTTCATAGGTTTATTGTAGGAAGAAAACGGGCATTAGGTCAATGATATAAAGACTGTAAAATGTTTGCATACGGTGTAACACCGTTACAGGCGGGAGCAAGAGCAAAGGCTTTGGCTTTGAGGGTTTTAGCGGAACGAGTACTTTGTAAAAACTAAATATTTACAAAAAAACCTCTCGCAGAGGCGCAAAGGACGCGAAGCTTTTGTCCGATAGCTCATTATTGATAAAGATATATTATTTTAACAACAAATCTTGAAGAAAAAACGATAACCCCTCAAACAACAACTCTGCGTCCTTTGCGCCTCTGCGAGATAAAATTTGGGAATAATGCTTTGTAAATATTCAACCTTTACATTCTAATAGGTTAGCTAAACATACGGGATTAAAGCCAAAAGATTTATAGGCGCTTTTCCCTTATTCCTGCTGTTTCGTCCACGTATAATTCCAAGAATAACTACCGCTTCTTACATACGTTCCTATGCCTCCTTCAAGGTACTTTTTGTGTAAATCGCCATTGAATGGTGGTGAATAATCGCCATCTTGGTCATATGTTCCTAAGTTATTCTTAGTAATAATACCTTGAAATTTTACACTGGTAAGTTTTTCGCAACCGGAGAAGGCACCCCTTTCAATGCTGATGACACTGTCCGGTATGGTTACGCTGGTAAGACTGGTGCAACCCTGAAAAGCATTCCACCCAATATAGGTAACGCCGCTTCCTATGGTTATGTTGGTAAGATTGCTACAATCACTAAAAGCAGAATTTCCAATGCCGGTAACATTGTCGGGTATGGTTATGCTAGTAAGGCTGGTACAATAATGAAAAGCATTCCACCCAATATAGGTAACGCCGTTTCCTATGGTTATGTTGGTAAGATTGCTACAATTTCTAAAAGCAGAATTTCCAATGCTGCTTTTAACGCTGTCAGGTATGATTATACCGGTAAGGTTTCCGCAATATGCAAAAACTCCACTTCCGATGCCTGTAACGCTATTTGGTATTGTTACACTTGTCAGTTGATTGCCCGCAAATGCGTCATTGTCAATAAATATAAGACCTTCAGGCAACTGCATACGGCTAATATTTTTGCTTTTAAAAGCGTTCTCGCCAATGCCTGTAACAGCCACACCGCCCAGTTTGCCGGGTATTTGAAGCCTGTTGCCCTCATTGCCGGTGTAATTAGTGATAACCACCCCGTATTTTGTTTGGATAAACGAGTAATCTCCCTCTTTTTTTTCAGCATATACCGCTAAATTATCATAGGTTGCGGCTTTTCGGCTGTTGCACATATAATCATAGTACGATGAAGGGTTAAAAGATGAATAGTAATAGCCAATTCTAAAAGCATTTCGTTCAATGTTAATACCCGCGCCTAAGACAAGGGTTTTAAGTCCGTTGTTTCCTTCACTTCCACTATAAAAAGCATTTGCGGCGATGAAACCGTCTTTGCCCATAGTAAAGCTTATCAACTTGTTATCTGAAAAAGAAGATTCACTTATGGTAACCTTTTCGCCCAGAGTAATACTCGCCAATTGGTTTCTTGAAAACGCTCTTTGAGCTATGAAAATGTTATTACCCAAAGTAAGATTCACCAACTGGTTATCTGAAAATGCGCTGTTGCCTATGGAAACATTTGTTCCCATGGTAATTCTTGTCAGCTTGTTGTTTGTAAAAGCCTCGCTGCCGATGGAAACATTATTACCTATGGTAACGCTTGTCAGCTTGTTGTCTTTAAAAGCTTCACCGCCAATGTGCGTAATGCCGGCGGGCAAGGTAACGCCGGTAATGCCCATGTTTTTGAATACGCCGTTACCGATACCCTTTACCGGTATTCCGCCGATTTGCGCCGGGATAACAATCACTGTATCCCAGCCATCGTAAGCTGTAATGATTCCGTCGTTGTTTATTTTATAATCGTTTTCCTTTTGCGCGAAGACTGACGCGCACAGTACGGCATACAGCATTACTGTCATTACGATTTTTTTCATAATTAACCCCTTTGGAATAATATTACTATTTTATAGTAAAACTGTATAGTATTCAAAAAAAATAAAAAATGATATAGTCTATTATCGATTTCTAACGGGGGGGATATGAAAAAAGTTGCGATTGTAATGGGAAGCGACAGCGATCTGCCTGTAATTGAAAAAACTTTTAAAAAACTAAAGGATTTCGGTATTCCGTTTGAAGCGCATGTAATGAGCGCCCATAGAACGCCTGAGCGGGCGGCGGATTTCGCCAAAAACGCGAAAAAAAACGGCTTTGGGGTGATTATCGCGGCGGCGGGAATGGCGGCGCACCTTGGCGGAGTTCTTGCTGCGCATACTACGCTTCCTGTTATCGGTATCCCGATAAAATCAACATTGGACGGCCTTGACGCCCTCCTTGCCACAGTACAGATGCCCCCCGGAATCCCCGTCGCGACGGTAGCCATTGACGGCGCTGACAATGCCGCAATTTTAGCCGCTCAAATACTTGCTACAGGCGACGATGCTCTTGCGGAAAAACTTGCCGCGATGAAGCTCGACATGGAAAATAAAGTAATGGAAAAAGACAAACAGCTTCAGGAAAAAATTAAATGAAAAACAGCCATAGCGAAAGTTATAAAACCGCGGGCGTTGACGTAACGGCAGGTTATCGCGCTGTAGAGTTGATGAAAAAGCACGTTGACCGCACGAAGACGGAAGGAATGCTCGAAGGCATCGGCGGCTTTGGCGGACTTTTCGCACTTCCAAAACAGGGAAACTCACAGCCGGTGCTTGTTTCGGGGACTGACGGAGTGGGCACTAAGTTAAAAATTGCGATGCTCATAGACAAGCACGACACTGTCGGAATAGACTGCGTGGCAATGTGCGTCAACGACATAATCTGCGCCGCCGCCAAACCTTTGTTTTTTCTTGACTATATCGCCTGCGGAAAAAATATCCCCCAAAAAATAGAACAAATTGTAAGCGGCGTCGCTGACGGATGTGTGCAGGCGGGCTGCGCTCTTGTCGGCGGCGAAACAGCGGAACACCCGGGACTGATGAAAATTGACGAATACGACATCGCCGGTTTTTCAGTAGGTATTGTGGAAAAATCAAAAATACCCGATAAAAACAGCGTAAAAAACGGCGATGTAATTATTGCAATAGCGTCATCGGGAGTGCACTCAAACGCTTTTTCACTTACACGTAAAGTTTTTAGAATAGATAAAAAACCTAAAATCCTGCAAAAATATTTTCCCGAACTCGGAAAAACGTTAGGTGAAGAACTTTTAATACCGACAAAAATTTATGTAAAATCAATTTTGACCCTCCTTGAAAAAACGCCCGTCCGCTCAATATGCCACATAACGGGCGGCGGCTTTCATGAAAACATCCCCCGCGCCTTTGGCGAAAACGTAGGCGCCGTAATTAAAAAAAGCGCAGTAGAAATCCCTCCCGTCTTCAGGCTAATCGCCGCGCAAGGCGGCATACCTGAAAGGGATATGTTTAACACTTACAATATGGGCGTTGGAATGTGCGTAATCACCCCCGCGGCAAATGCGGATACAGCGGTTAGCGTATTACGCTCCTGCGGGGAAAAAGCGTATGTCATAGGCGAGATAAAAGACGGCATATCCGGAGTATTACTTGACTAAAATAGCGGTACTGGTAAGCGGCGGCGGAACGAATCTTCAGGCATTGATAGATGCGTGGAAAAGCGGCGGTCTTGGAGGCGGGGAGTTATCTCTTGTTATTTCATCCAAACCCGGTGTTTACGCCCTTGAACGCGCAAAAAAAGCGGGAATAAAATCCGTCACAATAGAAAGAAAAAAATACGCGACTCCAAACGACTTTGACGCCGCTGTTTGCAATGCGTTATCTGAAGAAAACATCGCTCTTGTAGTTCTAGCCGGATTTTTATCAGTCCTGGGGACTCAGGTTCTAAAAAAATATGAGAATAAAATAATAAACGTTCACCCCGCGCTAATCCCGTCCTTTTGCGGCAAAGGCTTTTACGGTCTTCACGTTCACGAAGCAGTCCTTGGAAAAGGGGTAAAAATAACAGGCGCGACAGTCCATCTTGTAAACGAAGAAGTAGACGGCGGAAAAATTATTTTGCAAAAAGCGGTAGACGTTCTCCCCGATGACACGCCTGAGTCTTTGCAACAACGTGTAATGCGCGAAGCTGAGTGGGTGATTTTACCAAAGGCAGTAGAAATGTTCTGTAAAGGAGAGATAAATTAATTCGAAAAAGACCTCACGCAGAGGCGCAGAGGACGCAGAGTTGTTGTTTGAAGTATTATCGTTATACTATAAAGATTATAGCTTTAAGTATAATATATCTTGTAAAAAGAAAATTTATCGAACAGTAGCTTTGCGTCCTCTGCGCCTTTGCGCCTCTGCGAGATAAATTTTAGATATAATGTTAAGGGAATGAAGATGAAAGTATTAGTTATTGGTTCGGGCGGCAGGGAGCATTCGATAATCAAGGCTTTAAGGAAAAGCGAAAGAATTACCCAAATTTTTGCCGCCCCCGGGAACGGAGGAATCGGTTTTGACGCGGAATGTGTCAAAATAAAAGCGCTTGATATTGCCGCAGTTACTGATTTTGCCGTTCAACAAAAAATTGACTACGTTGTCGTCGCCCCAGATGATCCGCTTGCCATTGGGATGGTAGACGCATTGGAGGCAAAGGGAATACGCTGTTTTGGGCCGAATAAGGCCGCGGCGAGGATTGAGAGCAGTAAAGTATTTTCAAAAAATCTGATGAAAAAATACGGTATTCCTACGGCGGCGTATGAATCTTTTTATGATTCAAAAAGCGCGTTGAGTTATATTGGCTCGGAATCAGTCTCTTTTCCCCTTGTGATAAAAGCAGACGGGCTTGCCTTGGGGAAAGGAGTAATAATTGCCGAAACCGGAGAGCAGGCTGTTGAGGCTGTTACTTCAATCATGGTTGAAAAAAAGTTCGGCGATTCTGGCTGTAATATCGTCATAGAGGAATTTTTGACGGGGCCGGAAGTAACAGTCCTTGCCTTCACAGACGGAAAAACAGTCGTCCCTATGGTTTCGTCAATGGACCATAAACGCGCTTTTGACGGAAACACAGGCCCAAATACAGGAGGCATGGGAGTAATCGCGCCAAATCCGCACTATACAAAGGAAATTGCCGCCATTTGCGAAAAAACTATTTTTATTCCAACAATCCGCGCCATGAGGGAAGAAGGCTGCCCGTTTAAAGGTTGTCTGTATTTTGGACTTATGTTAACCCAACTCAGGCCTATGGTTATCGAATACAACTGCCGTTTTGGAGACCCGGAAGCGCAGGCGGTACTTCCCCTTTTAAAAACAAGCCTGTTTGATATAATGGAAGCGGTCACGGATGAAAGGCTTGAAAGCGTAAAAATTGACTGGTCAGATGAACATTCCGCCTGCGTAGTGATTGCAAGCGGAGGTTATCCTGTATCATACAAGACAGGGTTTGAAATTAGCGGTTTAGATGCGGCGGGAGGAGAAAAAAATAACGATATTGCCGTTTACCACGCAGGAACAGAGTTCAAAGAAGGGAAGTTTTTTACCGCCGGGGGCAGGGTGCTGGGCGTTACAGCGACGGGAAAAACCAATAAATCGGCGCTTGAATCGGCTTATAAAAGTGTTGAAAATATTGATTTTATGGGAAAACATTACCGTAAAGACATTGGCACTTATTAAAAATAGTGTTATAATAATATTAGGAAACTTCGGTTTACTGATAAATTCATATAAAAATAGTATTTTAGGGAGGCTTTATGAAGATTAAAAAACAGGTTATTTTTTCTGTTTTTTTATGTTTATTTGTTTTTGTCTCAATCCAAAACTTATTTTCCCAACAGGAATATAATCCTTTTGTTCTTGCGCACTTTAAACACAGTTTAGAATACATTATGGCGGGCGATTATAATAATGCCATTATAAGCTGCAGTAATGTTATTAAAGCGGATCCTAATTCCGTTGTTTCATACACTATCAGAGCGCGCGCTTATTATGAATTAAATGAACTGGACAAAGCAATTGCCGATTGCAGTCAGGCTATTAAACTTGATAAAAATAACGCCACGGCCTATAATATCAGAGGTAACGCGTACGGAAGAAAAGGCGATTTTAAAAGAGCGATATCGGACTGGCAGGCGGCGCTAAGAATTAATCCTAATTTGGAAGAAGCCAAATACAATATCGAACTTGCAATGCGGCAGCAGAATAATTAGGCTTGTCTTGTGGACAAATGAAAAAAATTATGTTATTAATTATATAACCCGCGACGGTAGGGATATGAAAAAAGAGCTATTTTACGCTGACGGTCTTAAGTTTTCATGTAAACGCTGTTCTTCATGCTGCCGTTATGATTCGGGGTTTGTGTTTCTTTCGCAAAAAGATATTAATAAATTGAGTTCCGCGTTAAAAACAGACATTAACGGCATAATAAGCGCGTATTGCAGGTGGGTTACGGACAAAAATGGGGAAGAAGTTCTTTCCTTAAAAGAAAAATCTAATAATGACTGCATTTTATGGGATTGCGGCTGTACTGTTTATCAGGCGCGGCCGATTCAATGCGTTTCTTTTCCGTTCTGGAAGTCTATAATCGCTTCCGAACAATGCTGGAAAATTGCGTCTGAAAATTGTCCGGGAATGAATTCGGGAAAACTGCACACAAAAGAAGAAATAGAAAAAATATGCGCATCACGTTCTAGCGAGACTTTAATCAGTAAAACGGGGGGGAATTAATGAAAATACATTTTTGGGGAGTGCGCGGTTCAATACCGACTCCTGCGTCTCCTTCCTGTATTAAAAGCAAAATATCGGCAATTCTTGAACAACTCACAGTCGAAGACCTGGACAGTGATGAAAGCAGAGAAAAGTTTTTAGCGGGGCTTCCGCCGTGGTTATTTGGCACGGTGGGCGGAAACAGTCCGTGCGTCAGCGTATCGCTTGATGAAAATGACGAATGTATTGTTTTTGACTGCGGCTCGGGATTACGCGAGATGGGAATAGCGCAGGCAGGCGCAAGTAAAAAGATAAGCCGGTACCATGTTTTCCTTTCACATTTTCACTGGGATCATATACAGGGGATTCCTTTTTTTGGTCCCGGTTACAACCCCTCGGTAAAAATGGATTTTTACTCGCCTGCGGGCAATTTGGAAAAAATACTGAGCGGACAAATGCTGTATCCCTATTTTCCCGTAACTTTTGATACAATGGGTTCAAAGAAAACGTTTCACTATATGGATAAAGACATTGAAATTCTTGGCTGTAATGTCAGCATGAAAAAAATGAACCATCCCGGAGATTCTTACGCTTATTGCGTGACTGAAAAGGGGAAGCGTTTTATTTACGCTACGGATACTGAACTGACATCGGGCGATTTTATAAAGAACGATGAAAATACCGCGTTTTTTAAAGACGCCGACATGATAGTTATTGACTGCCAGTATACACTGGGCGAAGCTATCGACAAATACAACTGGGGGCACAGCGCTTTCAGCCTGGCTGTTGATTTTTCAGCTAACTGGAATATTAAACACATGGTGTTATTTCATCATGATCCAACTTATGACGACCATAAACTTTACGGAATATTGCAATCTGCAAAATGGTATCTGGAAAGGATGAATTTAAAAGGTATTGAGTTAACCCTGGCTTATGAAGGGTTGGAAATATCAATTTAATCGCCCCAAAGGGAAGCTCCGTTAGGGCAGGGTACTTTATTGGCTAAACAAAAATATAAAAAAATAAATATTATTTCTTTCCTGATTAGCATATTTTCCGCGGTCATAGCGCTGATTCTTGTTATGGTTCCCGTTTTTATCGGCGTTATTATGTACTTTAACGCTCCTGTTCCGCCTTCTAAAAGAAGCGCTGTTCTTTCACAGAATGACGCGATTAAACAGACGGAAGACGGCAGTTTTTTAATTGACATACGAAGAGGAGAAAGTTCGCAGTCGGTAGGACTTCGGCTTGAAAGAACGGGACTTATAAAAAACAGGTATTTTTGGAATATTATTTGCCGCCTTGATAAATCTTTTATTAAAACAGGGACATATAAAATAACAATGCCGGCAAGCCAGATTGCCATTTATAGAATTTTAATTTCAGGGCATGAAGTTTTATATAAAGTGACTATTCCTGAAGGGGTAACGCTCAGTAAAACGGCAAGATTAATTGAAGAAGCCGGCATTTGTTCCCTGGAAGATTTTCTTTCAGCGGCGGGAGACAAGTCGATAATAGGCAAGTACCAAATACCGAATGAAACAATGGAAGGGTATCTTTTCCCCGATACGTATTTATTCCCGTCTGAATATCCCGCGGAAAGAATTGTTACAACTATGGCGGATAATTTATTCAGTAATCTTCAAAAAATTAATCCCTCTATCCTTGAGATGAATCCAAAAGAGTTAAATGAAAAAATAATACTCGCTTCAATTATCGAGCGTGAATACAGAGTAGAGAAGGAAGCGCCTATTATGGCAGGAGTTTTTTATAACAGGCTTCGCATTAATATGGCGCTGCAATCCTGCGCTACCGTAGAATACATTATAACGGAGATACAAAACCGTCCTCATCCGTCTGTTTTGTTGTTTTCAGACATAGAAATTAACCACCCTTATAATACATACATAAAGCCGGGTCTGCCTCCGGGGCCAATTTCAGCTCCCGGAATTACCGCTTTACGGGCGGCGTTTTATCCGGAAAACACAAATTATCTGTATTTCCGGCTTGAAGATGCCGCAAGCGGAAGACATTATTTTTCCCGGACTTATGACGAGCACATAAAAGCCGGACAGCTTATAACAAAACCGTCATGGCCCTGATATCTAAAGCGTCCATTGATGAAGTTAATAACAGAATGGATGCGGTTGCCGTAGTCGGCGATTATGTCCGTCTGGAGAAAAAAAGCGGACGCTGGTGGGGAAGATGCCCCTTTCACGGGGGCGGTCAGGAGAAAACCCCATCTTTCAAAGTTGACCCCGATTTAAAAGTGTACCACTGTTTTGGCTGCGGCAAAGGCGGCAGCGTAATCAATTTTGTTATGGAAATGGACAAGCTTACCTATCCGGAAGCTATAAAAAGCCTTGCGCAGAAAATGAGCATAGAGCTAATATATGAAAAAAGCGGAAATGCTGAAGGCGGCGAAGACGGTTCAATTAAGGAAGAGCTATATGAATTATACAAAAGAACGACGGTAACCTTTACGCATTTTCTGCATGAAAAAGAGGAAGGAAAGGCCGCGTTAAAGTATATTTTGGACAGAAGTATAAGCAAAGAGATAATTGAACAGTTTAAACTTGGGTATGCTCCGGAAAATCGGGATTTTTTGCATAAATTTTTAAAGCAAAAAGGCTATTCGGATGATTTTCTTGCTAAATCGGGGTTATTTTCAGCAAAATACAGGACAATTCCCCTCTTTTCGGGCAGACTAATGTTCCCAATTACCGACCGGCAGGGAAAAATTGTTGCTTTTGGGGGGCGGGCATTGCCCGGAACAGTGCAAAACGACGGAAATGAACCGCCAAAATACATAAATTCCCCGGAAACCGAGATTTACAAAAAAGGACAGACGCTTTTTGCCATTGATCACGCAAAGCCTGAAATGAGGAAAACCAAGACCGTATACCTTGCCGAGGGGTACATGGACGTAATAGCCCTTCATCAGGCGGGAATCGTCAATTCTGTCGCTCCGCTTGGAACTGCTTTTACGGACGAACAGGCCGCATGGCTGAGGCGCTGGGTGGATAATGTGATCCTTATTTTCGACAGCGACGAAGCGGGGCAAAAAGCGGCTTACAAGGCGATTATCACATGCCGAAAAAACGGGCTTTCCTGTTCTCTTGTCAATTTTCAAGAAGGGCTGGAGAACGAAATTGAGATAAAAGAAAATGAAAAAATTAAAGATCCTGCGGATATTTTACAAAAATTTGGCTACCAGATATTGAAAAAATTTGTTAAATTCATTATAAATGACTTTGAATACCTAATTTCCCGCGGCAGGCTTCAATATACTGCGGCTGGCGGTGATGTTAATCGCGCTGTGGAATTTATGTTTCCCTATTTGGAAGCGTTGGATTCGGAAATTGACCGCGATGACAGTATCACACGAATTGCCGATATTTTTAAAATTGAGCGAAGCGCGGTACTGAAGGAATATTCAAACTGGAAATTGACGGGTCACAGAGACTTTTCTGAAAAGCCGGCTGAGGTAAAGCAAAAACTTCAGATACTGGCAAATGACGAACTTAGGCTTTTAACAAATGTTGCGTTGAATCAGGAATTGTATCCCGAATTCCGCGCGGCGCTGGAGATTAAAGATGTAAACGATCCTGCGGCAAAAGAGCTTTTCATCTCGTTGGAGGAGTGTTATAAACATGATGAAAGAGGCAATGATTTTTTGCTCGCGAGAATTAAAGACGAAGCGTTACGTGATTTTGTCGCGGACAGGGGAACTTCAGGCGAATTTAAAGGCGATTCGCGCAGATTTATGGAGGATGGAATAAAACAAATCAGAAAAAAAATACTTGAGAAAAGACTTACGGAAATAAACGCGCAAATGCGGGAAGGAGAGCGGACCTCAGGCGGCATCGCAAACATTGACGACCTGCTTGCTGAGAAAAAAGACATTGATTCGCAAATTAGAAAACTTGAGGGAAGAAACTAATGATAAATAAATTAAATTCAATTATTAAAAGAGTATCGCCAATAGAAAAACATTTTTATAAAAAACCGGCGCGTAAGGCGTATTTGTTAAGAAAACCTGTAATTACGGAAACAAGCCAGAAAGACCCGTGGTTTGAGGAACAGGCAATTTCAGATCCGTCAATTATAAAATTATTGGAATACGCAAAAGTAAAAAAGACTCTTTCTTATGAAGAGCTTTCAGATTTCCTTCCAGAACATATAACCAACTCTGATAAAATAGAACAGGTTCTCGCCCTTCTTGAAACAAATAATGTTCAGTTGGTTGAAGAAGACAGCGCGTCGGACGAAGACGACAGCGAAAACCAGAAAAATCAGGAGACAGGCAAGAAAAAAACGGCGGGCGGGAACAATAAGGATTCTACTCTTGTTGACGATCCTATAAGGCTATACCTGCGGGAAATAGGACGAGAACATCTGTTAACGGCGGAACAGGAAATTGAACTTTCCAAGAAAATGGAAGAAGGCGAAAATATTGTAAAGAACGTAATTAAAAGATCGGGCATGATAATACCTGAATTTTACAATATTGCGCAAAAAGCGTTTTCAAAAAGGGATTTAAGGGAGCTTAACCTTTCAAAAAAAGAAATAACGGAACACATGACCGAGTACCGCAGACTAAACCAATTCTACAAGGATACGTTACGCGCAATTCAGGTTGAGTTAAGAAACTATATCGACTTAAAAAAACAGTTAATCGTAAAAGATATAGATTACAAAGAAGACAAGGATTGCTCAAGTCTGCGTAAAAAGATAATGAAGGTGGTAAAAAATACCCATTTACATCCCGAGGAGATTCAATCGTTCTCTGATAAATTTATTGTGGCGTCAAAAAAAATAAAACGTTATATAAAAGAACAGGAACGGCTGGAAAAGCACCTTAAAGTAAATACTTTAAAAGAACTTCGCACAATGGGAAGGTATCTTACCATTAAGGAAGAGCGTGAAAAACTTGAAAAAGATCTCGGTCTGTCATCGGATGAAATAAAGGAAAAAATACGCCTTATACAGGTAACGGATAAGAAATTAAGGACTCTGGAAGCTGAATTTGAAGAGCCGATAGAAAATATCAATCAAATGGCCAGTGAAATTTATCACGGGCGTATAATGATGAAAAACGCCAAAGACAGGCTCATAAGGGCAAATTTAAGGCTGGTTGTTTCTATCGCGAAAAAATATACAAATAGGGGCCTTCCGTTCTTTGATCTTGTACAGGAAGGAAATATCGGTCTTATCAAAGCCGTAGAAAAATTTGAATATCAGAAAGGATTTAAGTTTTCCACTTACGCGACATGGTGGATCAGGCAGGCTATTACCCGTTCTATCTCTGATCAGGCAAGAACAATCCGCGTGCCTGTGCACATGATAGAGCAAATAAATAAAGTTGTGCGCGAATCAAGGCAGCTTTTACAGACGCTTGGCAGGGAACCGACGGACGAGGAAATAGCGGAAAAACTGGGTTGGCCGGCGATAAAGGTAAAATCCGTAAAAAATGTCGCGCGCGAACCCATCAGTCTTGAAACGCCGATTGGCGAAGAAGAAGATTCGCTGTTAGGCGATTTTATTGAAGACAAGGACGTGGAAAATCCCGCGAATCAGACGGCGTTTAAAGTGCTGCAGGAACAGATGGGGAGCGTTCTTTCAACGCTGCCCGCACGCGAGCAGGAAGTGTTAAAAATGCGTTTCGGTCTTGACGACGGATATTCGCTTACTTTGGAAGAGGTAGGTTTATATTTTAACGTAACAAGAGAGAGAATAAGGCAGATAGAGGCAAAAGCCCTGCGCCGGTTAAGGCATCCAAAGAGAAGCCGAAAATTAAAAGACTATTTGGACCATTAAGGAGGGAATATGGTAACTGAAAACGATCTGGACAAACTTAGGTCATTACAGGAAATCATCTATGAAAAAATCGGACTGGAAAAGAACATCCAGGAAATTCCAAAACTGTTGGATACTCAGGAAGAGCTTTTAGACAGGTTAAAGAAAACATTTATCGAAAAAAACAAGAATTTTGAGAAAGTTAAGGCGGAAGAAGCTGACTTTAAAAACAAACTTGCCGAAGTTGAATCGGCAAGGGAAAAATCCGAAAAAAACATGGATATGGTAAGCACTCAAAGAGAATACGAGGCGCTTGATAAGGAAATAAAGGACGCGTCGGAAAAAGAACAGCAATACCGCAAAGAATTGCAGCAAAGAGGAAGTATTCTTTGCGAACTTGACGATCAGATAAAACAGCAGACTGAGTTAATTGAACAGCAGGAAAAAGAACTGGAGGATCGCAGAAAAAAAATTGAAGCGGAAATAAATGATAAAAAGAAGCAAATTGAGAACCTGAAGAAAAAAGAGAGCAAACTGACTGAAAACCTTGATTCCGAAGTTGTGTTTAAATTTGAGCGTATTATTAAAAATAAGATGGGAATCGGCATTGTCGCGATAAAGGGAAATGTCTGCATGGGCTGCCATATGATTCTTCCCGTCCAGTTTGCCAATGAAGTCAGGATAGGCGAGGAATATGTCTTTTGCCCCTATTGTTCGCGCATTCTTTATTACGAAGAATCGGCGGAAGGAGAGGAAGATTACTTTAACACTGAAGATACAGGCGCCCTTTCCGACCTTGACGAAGTGGACGAAGAAGAATACGAAGAAGACGATGAAGAAGAAGAGATAATTAACATTGATTCTGAGGAATGAGACGGAAAGTAAAAAAAAGCGATGAACCATAAGCCGGGTTCTGTACTCAAAAGCATGGCTTTTAAGGCTGCCATCTGTCTAAAAGAGACGTTTTCGGCACTTTTTTGCAGTCTACCCGCGCTTGACCGGCGGGCCGCCGTTGCGCATATTCGACTTTGCTCCTGATGAGGTTTGCCTTTTTCCAGCAAAGCTGGAAAAAGGCGAGGAAGTTTTGCCTGCGGCGAAACTTCTGCCAAAATCCAACAAAAGCCGGAATCTTGCCGACGCTGTTACCAACGCCGAGGTGGGCTCTTACCCCGCCTTTTCACCCTAACCTGACCACCTAAAATGCTAAAACCCCAAAAAATTGAAAAATATTAAAGTAATAATGATTTTTTCCAATTTGTTCACCATCATTTCCTTAGCATTTTAAGTGGTCAGGCGGTATATTTTCTGTGGCGCTGTCTGTCATGACAACCTGACCACTTAAAATGCTAAAAACCCAAAAAAATGAAAATTATTAAAGTAATGATGATCTTTTCTAATTTATTCACCATCATTTCCTTAGCATTTTAAGTGGTCAGGTGGTCATGCCCGGGAGTTACCCGGCATCATGCCCTGCGGAGCCCGGACTTTCCTCCTGACTAACCTGACCACTTAAAATACAAAAAATTCAATAAACTGAAAATATTAAAGTAATGATGATTTATTGTAATAAATTAACCATCATTTTCTTAGTATTTTAAGTGGTCAGGTGGTCAGGCGGCAGCCTGGTTCATCGCTTGCCTGAATATATCTCTTTTTTAACTTGTTTTCAAGCTAAATTTATCAGTTTTTATAAATTTCATTGACACTATATCGAAATTTCTGTAAAATTCACGATATAGAACAATGTTAGACAGTAATACTTGGTCCAATTATGGAAGGCATATATACAGGCTCAAAAGAATTCGCTCGTTTGGAATCGCTTTTTTATCTGTATTAGTTATAATTATCTCAGTATTTGTAATTTTACAATTTAAAAACAGCACAAAGAATGAAAGAAAAGAATTTCTACGCATATGGAATGAAGGCGATTATGAACAGGCGTATAAACTCAGCAAGTTGGCATTAGAAGAAAAACCTTTAGATTATTTTTTACTGACTATTAACGGTTTTTCCGCGTATCAAATGGGAATAGCGCAAATCAACAGCCAGAATACTCTTATCTTTATTAACGAATGTATATTCTCGCTCAGAAAAGCGCTTCTTCAAAAAGAATCCAATAAGGACGGGCGTCTTTTTTATGTTCTTGGAAAAGCGTACGCTTATAAAGGCGGTGAATATGCCGACCTTGCGGTAAAGTATCTGGAAAAAGCAAACAGCTTGTCTTATGACGCTTATGATATACATGAATATCTCGGCCTCGCGTACGCGTCTTACGGCGATTACAGGGGCAGCGTACAGGCGTTTACCCAGGCCTTTGTACCCGGCAAACAGCCTTCCGATAATCTTTTATTGTCAATATCACGGTCGTATATCGCAATGGAAGATTACAATACAGCCATTGGTTATCTTACGCGCTGCAATGAATTTTCCGCCGACTCAAAATCAGTTATCGCATCGCGTTTTATGTTAGCTGAAATTTCCAGAAACCGCGATGAATATGACAGGGCGGAAAAACAGTATTTAAGCATTATAAGCGACTTTGGCGAGAACGCTGAAGTGCATTATCAGTTAGGTGAACTTTATTACAGAAAAGGCGATACTACAAGGGCGCGTTCGGAATGGAGAACGACTATTAGACAGGATCCGGCTCACGCAAAGGCGAGAGCGCGGCTCAATATATAACGGAGGTAGCCATGTTAGGCGGCATATCATCAGATTTTGGCATTGATTTGGGAACTTGTAATACTCTTATTTACATTAAAGGTAAAGGAATAGTATTGAATGAACCTTCCGTGGTCGCGGTTGAACGCGGCACGAAGAAAATTGTAGCTGTCGGAGCCGACGCAAAGAGAATGCTTTGGAAGACTCCTGAGAATATTATAGCCATAAGGCCGATGCGCGACGGCGTAATCGCGGATATTGAGTCAACGGAAAAAATGATCCGCTGCTTTATTGACCGCGTTTTTCCGCGTTACCGTTTTTTTAAACCTAGAATGGTAATTGGAGTGCCTTCATGCATCACCGAGGTAGAAAGGCGCGCCGTGGAAGAAAGCGCGTATAAATCCGGCGCGAAGGAAGTGCGCGTAATAGAAGAAAGCCTTGCCGCCGCAATAGGCGCGGATATACCGATAAGAGAGCCTGCCGGACACATGATTTTGGATATTGGCGGCGGAACTACGGAAATCTCGGTTATTTCGCTTGGTGGTATGGTTGTTACAAGCGCAATACGCATAGGCGGCGATGAATTTGACGAATCTATAATCAAGCATATACGCAGCGTTCATAACCTGATAATCGGGGAACAGATGGCGGAAAAACTAAAAATAGAAATTGGAAACGCGTCGCCTGAAAAAATGATTGATAAAATGGAAGTTAAAGGCAATGACGCGATTACAGGTCTTCCACGCAGGCTGGAAATAGATTCAGTTGAAGTGAGGGAATCACTTAAAGATCCTATCAATCAAATTATTGACGAGATAAAAATAGTGCTTGGAAAAACTCCGCCTGAGCTTGCCGCGGATATAGTTGATCGCGGAATTGTAATGACGGGAGGCGGCTCGCTTCTTAAGGGGTTGGATAAACTTATTCAAAAAGAAACGGGTGTTCCCGCGATAATAGCGGAAAACCCCGAACTTTGCGTAGCCCTCGGCGCCGGCAAGTATTTTGATTATATAAAAGGCGCCGACCTTACCAAAAATATTTATGACAGATTAAACGGATAACGGCATGAATCGTGAATCCTTTGGTAATTCTTCGCGAAGGAGCGGCGGCAAAATACCAAGAGCGCAGATCAATTCTGCTGTCTTTGTATTTGTAATTTTAATTATTATTTCAACATTATTGCTTTTAATTTCAAGCAGGAATTTTATTTTCGGAGTTAAAAACGCGGGATTGTCCTTTTTTTCAGGGGTCAGGGGCGGAATTTATGAATTGTCATCGCTTGTTTCAAGGACGGTACTGTCAATCAAGGAACTTACAAACTTAAGAAAAGAACACGCGGAATTGTTAAAGCAGCTTGACCGTTATCAGGAACTTGAACGGAGCAACGCTGAAATTTATCAGGAAAATCTCAGGTTAAAAGAACAGCTTGATTTTTCAAAAACGCTGCGATACAGAAGAATCCCCGCGCAAATATCGGGTAGGGACCCTCATAATCTTTTTTCGGCCCTTGTAATTAATAGGGGCAGCGTTCATGGAGTTTCAAATAACATGACCGTCGTAGCGTGGCAGAACGGCACTCAGGCTTTAGTAGGAAAAGTAATACAAACGGGCGCTCTTGAAAGCCTTGTTATGCCTGTTTTTGACGTTAACTCTCTTGTATCGTGCCGTTTTTCAGTATCGCGTTTTGAAGGAATTGTAGAAGGACAGGGCAGTTCTGAAAATCCCTTAACAATGAGGTTTGTCCCCCGCCGCGCAAGAGATGAAATAAATATCGGAGATATAGTAGTTACAAGCGGCATGGGAGGAATATATCCGCCGGGCATTAATTTAGGGCGCGTTAGCAGCATAAATATTCTTGAATATGAAACTACTTTGGAAGTTGATGTTGTTCCAATGATCGATTTTTCAAGGCTTGAGTATGTTTTTGTTATAGAAGCCGAAAATCTGGATTTTGATTTAATGGGATTATTCGATGATTAGAAGCGTTATTTGGACTGTTATTATATGCGTTGCCGCGGCTATTTTACAATCAACTTTGCTTGCAAAAATCGCGATTTTAAACGTTGTTCCCGATTTAGCCCTTTGCGTGCTGGTTTTTTCCTCTTATGTAAACGGAGCCATGACGGGGCAGATTTCAGGATTTTTGTCGGGATTATTAATAGATTTTTTATCAATGGCTCCAATTGGTATGAGCTCTCTTATCCGCACGCTGATTGGCGCATTGGTGGGTCTTTTTAAAGATTCATTATTCCTTGGCTATGTAATTATGCCTATTATTCTTTGTACGGTTGCGAGTATTTTAAAGGTATTAATGATGTTTGTTCTTCATTTGATTATTGATAAGATTCCGATATATTATTCGTTAACTGATTTGCGTCTTTGGATAGAACTGGGACTCAACGCGCTTTGCGCGCCCTTATTATTTTTAATATTAAGGAACTGTAAATTTATGCTGATAGGCCGGGGTCAGTAAAATGCATGAAGACCAGGGAAACAGGATAAATGTTTTTAGGATTCTGCTTATTGCGGTTTTTTGTATTTATTCCGCAAGGCTTTTTGGAATGCAGATTCTTTCAGGGGAGGTATACCGCACAAGAGCGCAGGATATTTCAAGAAGGACATATTCCATCCCAACCCAGAGGGGGGAAATTTACGACCGTAAATATACGCGCCCTCTTGTCGTAAACAGGGATACTTTCGCGGTAAACATTACGCCCGCAGAAGTTCCGCGCGGAAGTATGGATGAAGTTATAAATTCGATTTCAAAAATATTAAACCTGCCGTCTGATGAAATTAAGTCAAGGCTTCCAAACCAGTACTTGCAGCTTTATCAGCCAGTAGAAATAGCGTCTAACGTTCCATTTTCAACAATTGCCGCGCTTGCAGAAAGAAAAAACACATTACCCGGTATTTCGTGGAATATCAAATCAGTAAGAAATTATGCAAATGTCGGAAGTCTTTCTCATATCCTCGGTTATGTAGGCGATATTACCCGCGACGAACTTACATCCCTTTATAACCAGGGGTATCAACAGGGGGATGTAATAGGAAAATCGGGAATAGAAAAGCAATATGACTCTCTTTTAAAAGGCAAACCGGGATTTGAAACAAGAACCGTAGATTCCAGGGGAAGGCGTATTACGGGCAATGAGAACATTAACCGCGTTCCCCCTGAAATGGGTAAAAATCTTGTTTTAACAATTGACGCATCATTACAGACGCTTGTTGAAAAAGCGATAGGTTCCCAAATAGGAGCCGCCGTCGTCATGAAACCGTCAACCGGTGAAATTCTTGCAATGGTATCCTACCCGTGGTATGATCCGAATATTTTTACGACAGGACTTAATTCCGATTATCGCGCGTTAGTCGACGATCCCGCAAAACCGTTCATTAACCGCGCGATTCAATCGGGTTATCCTCCTGCTTCTACTTTTAAAATAGTAATGACTTCCGCAGTCCTTAATGAAAATCTGTATTCGCCTGATCAAACTGTAGTATGCCGCGGAGTAATGAGGTACGGCAACCGCGATTGGCACTGCCACCTGCGCTCAGGGCATGGCAGAGTGAATTTAACAACAGCTTTAGGACAGTCATGTAACATTTACTTTATGACGGTCGGAAGGGATTATGTCGGCGCTGAGAGAATTGTAAACTATGCAAGGGATTTTGGTTACGGTGAAGTAACCGGCATAGATCTTCCGGGAGAATTTGCGGGATTTATACCGACTCCGCAGTGGAAAGAACGCCGTTACCACGAAAAATGGGTGTTAGGCGACACAATGAACATGTCAATCGGGCAGGGGTATACTCTTGTAACGCCTCTACAAATGTGTAATTTGGTCAGTATGATTGTGAATAACGGAAAAACGTACAAACCTTACATTTTAAAAGAAGTGCGCGATCCCGCTACAAACGCCATAGAAAAAGTTTTTTTGCCGGAAGTGCTTCACGAAAGTAAGAATATAAGCCCAGCTGTTTATGAAACAGTGCGCCAGAATATGAGGTATGTAGTAAGCCAGGGGACCGCGCAATATCCTTTAAATATGAGAACAGTGCAAATTGCTGGAAAATCAGGAACGGCGGAAATGGGGCTTGTAGACAGATGGCATTCATGGTTTACGGCATTTGCTCCGTATAACAGCGTTAATCCTGATGAGCAAATAGTTGTTACAGTAATTATAGAAGCGTCAATATATCAGGTTTGGATGGCTTCCGCCGTAAGCGCGATTATTTTTCAGGGATATTTCGCGAATCAGGATTACGAGACGGCAATACGCTCGCTTGGATTCCAGTATATGCTGACGCCGCAGGAGTAAAAAATGAGATTACGCAATATTCTTGAAATTGATTATTTTTTATTGCTTCCGGTCATTATTCTGATGGTGTTAGGCGTTCTTTTTATTTATTCATCAGGAATAACATCGGCCGGTGTTCAGGTTTCAAACGAATATTACAAACAAATAATATGGGTATCAGCCGGTATAGTAACGGCCGTCCTGCTGTCATTGGTAAATTACCGCAGACTTTATAATTTATCGCTTTATATATATTTAATTTCCCTTCTTCCGCTTGTCTATACATTATTGTTCGGTCACGATATTTATAATACTTCCCGTTGGCTTAGAATAGGCTCATACGGAATACAGATGTCGGAATTTGTAAAAATTTCTGTCATCATTATGCTCTCGCGTTTTCTTGCGGATACCGACCGCAACAAAGAGTCATTTTCGCGTTTCATTGTTTGCTGCATAATAACATTTATTCCAATGGGCATAGTCCTGCTTCAGCCCGATCTTGGAACCGCATTGGTATATATAATGATTCTTATAACAATGATATTCATGGCCGGAGTGCCGATGCGTTATGTGTCATTCATGATTTCGTGCATCCTGTTAACGGGAATCTTGCTGGTTCTTCCTTTTTGGCAGACTTATATATTGCGTAAATCGCTCGCGTTTCTTACCGCGCTTACAAACTTAAAAATAGTTATAATAACAATAACATTTTTTATTATAATCGCTTTTATTGCGCTTTTTGGATATATAAAATATAAAAAAAGATATTTTTTCTGGCTTGTTTACATATCGGCAATTGTTGTTTTCTCGCTTGCCGCCTCATACGGTGCGCGTAAAGTATTAAAAAATTATCAGATAATGCGCCTTATTGTTTTTCTTGATCCGAATGTTGACCCGCGCGGCGCGGGCTGGAATATAATCCAGTCTGTTACAGCCATTGGATCCGGAGGGGTGACGGGCAGAGGCTTCCTGCACGGCACGCAAAGCCACTACCGCTTTCTGCCGGAACAAAGCACGGATTTTATTTTTTCAATTTTTTCGGAAGAAGCGGGCTTTATAGGAGGAATATTTGTTTTCGCGCTTTTTCTGTTTATATGTTACAGGTTATTATTGACAATGAAGACCGTTATAGATCCTTTTGCTAAATATTTTTGCGCGGGTCTTGCCGGAATGATAGGCTTTCATTTTATTATTAACGTTGGAATGACAATGGGAATTATGCCGATTACGGGTCTTCCGCTGTTATTTATGTCATACGGAGGTTCTTCCGTTATGACTTCTATGATAGGCATTGGAATTGTTTTGAGTATTTACATAAGAAGGTTTAACCGTTGATGCCTGCCGTAAGGTATGTAGACCCGATAAAGGAATTAGGCGGCCTTCTTTTAAATGTAGAAAAACCCGCGCGTTATACAGGCGGCGAAGTTGGGCGTCTTGCGACAAATAAAAAACTTTCAGATAACGATTTAAGCGCGATAATAGCGTTCCCTGATCTTTATGAAATAGGGATGGGAAATCAAGCAGTGCGGATTATTTACAACCACATGAACCGCGAAAAAAATATTTTTTGCGACCGCGCTTTCGCCCCCGCGCCCGATTTTGAGAAATTGTTACGTGAAAATGATATTCCAATTTACGGACTTGATACGGGAATAAGCGCCGCGTCCGTAGATTTGCTTATGTTTACTCTTGGTTACGAACTTGGATTAAACGGCATACTTACAATGCTTGACGTTTCAAGGATTCCGCTTCACTGTGAAGAAAGAAATGGCAATCATCCAATTGTAATCGCAGGAGGGCCGGCGGTTTCAAATCCGCTGCCATACTCGCCTTTTATTGACTCTTTTTGGATAGGGGAGGCAGAGGATGATTTTTTTGACCTTGCCGAAGAATTATCATTAATTAAAAAAAGAGAGAAGGGCAGGGCAGAACTCCTTGAAAAAATTGCGTCGCATCCCAATGTATGGGTTAAAGGAAAAAAGAATGCGCAGCGGGCGATTACGAAATGTTTTTCAAAAAGCGCATCCGTGTTTCCGATACCGAGCATGAAAATAACGCACCATCACGGTACCGTAGAAATTATGCGCGGCTGCCCCAACGGCTGCCGGTTCTGTCACGCCGGTTTTTGGTACAGGCCGTGCAGACAGAAAGATGAGGAACTTATCGCCTGTCAGGTAAACGAGATGGTTACAAAAGGCGGCTGGCAGGAGATCAGCCTGTCTTCCCTTTCTTCGGGCGATTACGCGGGAATTGATAAATTAGTTGAAAATCTTAACGCGCGATTCGGCGGTTTACACGTTTCATTCCAACTGCCCTCGCTTAAAGTTTCCGGTTTTTCACTTTCAATTCTGGAACAGATCGCCGTAACAAGGAAAAGCGGTTTAACATTTGCCGTTGAAACGCCAAAAGAAGCCTGGCAGATGTCCGTTAACAAGGAAGTGACAAGGGATTCAGTCGTAACAATTATTCAGGAGGCGAGGAAGAACGGCTGGAAAGGAGCCAAGTTTTATTTTATGATAGGTCTTCCCGTGCCTCTTTTTGATCAAAATGAAGAAGAAGAAATAGTTTCATTTATTACGGATATTGGCCGCAGAACCGGAATGCATTTTAACATTAACGCAGGAGTTTTTATCCCAAAACCGCATACCCCCTACCAATGGGCATCCCAGCTTGACAGCGAAACGGCTTTTGAAAAATTAAACTTTATCCGCTCAAAATTAAAACCTTTGGGGCACAAGGTAAGTATTTCAGACACATTGATTTCACAAATAGAAGGTTTGTTAAGCAGGGGGGATGAAAAAGCGGGATTATTATGTGAAGAAGCATGGTCAGCGGGAAGCAGGCTTGATCCCTGGAGCGAATTTATTAACAAAGAGGAATGGCGGAGAATACTGGAAAATAATCGCAGTATTGTAGATTCAATTTTATCCGGAAATAACAAACCGTTACCCTGGGAAAATATTGATTCTCAAATAACAACTGAATATCTTAAGCAGGAATTTGAAAAATCTGAAAACAGCCTTATGACTTCTTCCTGTAAGGAAAAATGCAATAACTGCGGAGTATCATCTAAAATTGCGCCGTGTCCGCCTAAAAAGTCAGAAAATCATACAGTCAAATCGGTTTTTTTTATTAACCCTAAACACAAGGAAGTTAACAATAACCCTTTACATAAAACAGATCCGTCTATATACAGGGTATTGTTCAGCTTCAGCAAGGAAGGCAGCGCGGTATTTCACGGACATTTAAGCCTAATAGAGATTTTTTCATTATCGTTCAGGAGAGCCGGTATTCCTGTTATGTATACGCAAGGTTATAACCCGCTAGCAAAAATGGAATTTGCGTCCCCATTATCATTAGGAGTAAGCGCGGACTGTGAAATTGCCGGCCTGGATTTTTCAGAAGAAATACCGACAGAAAGTTTTGTAACCGATTTAAATAATAATTTGCCCTATGGTTTTACCGTTAAAAATGTTGAATCATTTCTAATAAAAAGCGGCATGAAAAAACATTCATTGTCATCGTTACTGTGGGGTTTCGCATACGCGCATAAAGACGGATTTGATTACGTTAACCAAAAACAGGAAAAAGTTTACAGACAAAATCGCATAAATAACGGCGAATCGTTATTTTTATTAAAGCGAAGCGAAGTTCTTGCGCGCAACATAAAGAGCAATGATACAAATCAATGGTCGTCATATTTCAACACATACCGATTTTTGTACCCCAATTAATAATATTATTTGGTAGACAGAATACGCATTATGAATAGTAGCCTATACTGGTTAAAAAGTATTTATATCTGCCGTTTTAATGGCAAATATAAATTAAATCATTGTGGAGTTAATTTAAAAATACTGATATGGGTAGGCTTGCTATAGAGCCTGGTAAAATTCCTCGGGTTCTGCCCTACGGCGACAATATACATTGAGGCGTAAACGATGGTCTGAGCATTAACATTGCTTTGCCCTGAAACATCGGCGTTAATTGTCGAAGTCGCATTTGCATAATCTTTTAGATCATCGGAATTGCGAAAATATTTATCCGGTTTAGGATTGAAAGAGCCTTTATCGTTTGAACGTAAAAGAGAATATTCTTTACCGTTATATACAATAAATGGTTTTTCGCCGGGTCTTGTAGGAAATTGAATAGTAAAAGTTCCGCCGCTCTTTGAAAGAACCGTATTTTTTATATCTATATCTTCAAGTTCAAGTTCATAAAATCCTCTGCTGCTGAAAGTTGTTAATGATGTAATTGACGTTGTATTTGCCGGATCTGTATAGGAATATAAAGAATAGTAATCTCTATATATACTTGAATTTGTTAAACTTGGATTTTTATTAATTATGTCGTTAACCGTGATCTCAATATCAATATTGCTGACATATATTCTGTAAAAAATAGTATATCCTGTCGCATAATAAGTCTGACCAAAGAAATTAGACGGAATGTCTATTTCCGCCTTGGTATTAAATTCATATAAAATTCTGCCTTGCGACAACTGGGGAAGATAAAAGTACTCGTCAATTCCGCAGGTTAATAAAAAAAAACAAAGTAGAAATATTACCGTTACTCTAAGACAATTCATTTAACCTCAAGAAATGCAAGCCTGCTTCGGGCAAGGTTATGCCAGACAGGCATATCCGGCCATTTAATCAGTACGTCCCGATACGCTTCAACTGCGGCTGCAGGGTCGCCAATGGTTTCATAAAGCCTTCCAATTGAAAATTGAGCGCGTGGAGCCGCGGGAAACTCAAACTTATGGGCTACGCATTGTTTTAAAAGATCAATCGCCTGTTCAAGATTACCCTGTTCTTCCGCGGCTGCCGCCGCGTTAAATAACGATATCGGCGCAAGGTAGGTGTTATTTCCCGTTTTTGCGGCGGAAATCCATGCGTCTTGAGCGGAACTCCAGTCCTTTCTGCCGGAATAAATCTGTCCGATAATTGACCATGCCTTGCTTCCGGCGAAGCCTTTTGTTTTTTCAGCAAAAGTTTTCAGATCGGCAAGAAGGTACTCTAAATCCTCAGTATAAAAATCTTCATCGCTTGTTAAAGATATATCATCATACCGGCCGCATAATTCGTCAATTGCGACAATCGCTTTCTTGTTAAGCGCGTCGCTTATTGAAAGATAGGCAATCAATCCAATAAACAGGAAAAGCAGTATGCCTAAGGTTATAAATATCGCTTTTCTGTGGTTTTTAATAAAATCGTTGATTTTTTCTCCGATATTTTCATTCTCGTTGTTTTGCATTATATCTCCTTGGGATTACTTATTTTAAGCTCTTTTATCAATCTTGACAAGTAAGTACGCTGTATGACAAGCGCCTTTGCGGTTTCCGTTTGATTCCAGTTATTTTCGTCCAGTACTTTGCGTATAAAGTTGGATTTAAATACGTTAAGCGCGGTTTTTAAATTACGCTCCGTTATTTCTTCCTCGCCTTCGCGGGCCGTTGATTTTAAAAACAGATCTTCAGGTTCTATCCATTTATTCTTGCCGATAACGCACGCTCTTTCTATGCAATTTTGCAATTCCCGAACATTGCCCGGCCATGAATAGGAAAGCATCGCCTGCAGCGTTTCATGTGAAAATCCGCTGAATTGTTTTTTGGTTTCACGCATAAAATTTTTAAGGAAGAAATGCGCCAGTTCTCCTATATCTTCGGGACGCTGGCGCAGAGGCGGAATATAAATAGGCAGAACGTTCAGGCGGTAGTATAAATCGCTTCTAAAAGCGTTATTCTTTACCTGTTCTTCAAGGTCTTTGTTGGTTGCGGCTATTATACGCACATTTACCGTTACAGTAATATCAGATCCTACTTTTTCAAATTTTCTTTCCTGAATAACGCGCAATATTTTCGCCTGCAGTGACAGCGGCAAATCGCCTATTTCGTCAAGGAAGATGGTGCCGCCGTCCGCCATTTCAAAACGGCCTTTTCTAGAAGAAATGGCGTTTGTAAACGCGCCCTTAACATGGCCAAAAAGCTCGCTCTCAAGCAAGCCTTCGGGGATGGCGGCGCAATTTACCCTTATAAACGGCGCGTTTTTTCTTGCGCTGTTTAAATGTACCCTCTCCGCAAATAATTCCTTGCCTACCCCGCTCTCCCCTAAAAGTAAAACTGAAGAATCGGTCTTTGCAACCCTGTCAATAATTTCCAATATTTCAAGAACGGCCGGATTTTTTGTTATAATTGTTTTAAATTGATCGCTTTGCAGCCTGTCCTGCAGATTTTGAATCTCACTGCGGGCTTCTTCCATTGTTTTTGCGTTGACAACGGCCAACGCCGCCTGATTTGCGAAAATCTCAAGCCATTCAATATCTTCCTGCGTAAAACCGGTTTCGGTTTTTTTATTAATAACTTCTATAACGCCGATGCAATCGTCTTTAACCCTCATGGGGACGGCCATAATTGTTTTTGATTTGTAATTTATTTCCTCTCCGATATTGTGCAAATGCCGTTTGTCATTTTCAACGTCGTTAACAATCAGAGCTTTGTTGTTCTGCGCTACCCAGCCCGCGATTCCTTCTCCCGTTTTAACGGTATACTTTTGAACTTCATGCCCTTTTGTGCCAAGCGCGACTTCAAAATAAAGTTCGTTTTTTTCCTTGTCCATAAGCAGAAGGCTTGACGCTTCAGCTTCAGAAAGACGCGTCGCGGATTCCATAATACGGGATAACAGGCTATGGATATCCTTGTAATTGGAATTTATTAGAGCGTTTATCTCTATCAGAGTATGAAATTTTTCAACATCAATCTTTGACAGCATAGCCGTCTTTAGCCATTGTCCTTTGAATCACCCGAGCTGTTGTTTTTGGATTTTAAAACGGCGCCCAGTGTATAAGTGGAATCCGACGATTCCTCCTTAGCCATATAACGGGATAATTCATCACGCTGCATCTTTTTCTGATAATCGCGTATTGAAAAAGCCGCTTTTTGCTTGTCGCTTTGAATTTCAAGAACGATAGCTTTTATTTTATCTCCTACTTTATATTTTTTTAACGCTTCATCCGGATCATCGTCGCGGTTTTCAACAAGATTTGTTTTATGTATAAGCCCTTCGATGCCGCCGGGAACTTTTAAAAACAGGCCGAAATCCGTTACGGAAACAACTTCCCCTTCAACCGGAGAGCCCGGTTTGTAATTGTCGCTAAAATCTTTCCAGGGGTCTTCTGATAATTGTTTAATTCCAAGTTTGATGTTTCTGTTTTCGGCGTCTACGGATAAAACCATAACCTCAATTTCCTGACCTGCCGATAGCCCGGAATTTTTGCTTTTCTTTGTCCATGACATATCATCGGTATGCAGGAATCCGTCGATGCCCTCTTCAAGTTCAATAAACGCGCCCGCGTTTGTCACCTTAACGACTTTTCTGCTGATCCTTGTTCCTACGGGATATTTCTCTTCGATGGTAGTCCAGGGATTATCCTTAACTTGCTTGAGTCCTAAAGACACCCTGCCCGCCTGAAGATCGTAACCGAGAATCATACACTCAACAATGTCGCCGGCTTTTACCAAATCCTGCGGTTTTTGAACTTTCTTTAACCATGAAAACTCTGAAATATGCGCAAGCCCTTCAATGCCTTCTTCAAGCTCGATGAAAGCGCCGAAGTCTGTGAGTTTTGTAACCTTGCCTTTTACAATGTCATTAACATGATATTTTTCTTCAAAGTGAACCCAAGGGTCGTCCGTATAATGTTTAAGAGAAAGGTTGATTCTTTTTTCATTACGGTCAATTCTTATAACTTTTAGTTTTATTTCCTGTCCTTTTTTTACAAAGTCTTTAGGCCGCGTAACGTGACCCCAGCTCATGTCGTTAATGTGCAGAAGGCCGTCAAAACCGCCAAGGTCGATGAACGCGCCGAATGAGGTGAAACTTTTTACTATGCCTGTTATGTCGGCGCCAATGGGAGTTTTCTCGAAGAAGTCGTTGCGCTTGCGGTCAAGATCATCTTCCATGAACTTGCGCCTGTTAACGACAATATTAATTTTTCCGTCAGAATAAAGACGTTCGACAAAAACTTTAATTTTTGTATTAATAAGTTTTTCAGGTTTATCAAGCTTTTGCACATCGGCCTGGCTTACCGGGAGAAACGCGTGTACTCCGGTTCCAAGGTTTACGTCAAAGCCGCCTTTTACCTGTTTTTCAACAATACCTTCTACGGCTTTTTTATCCTTAAACGCCTGATGTAAATTTTTCCAGAAAAGTTTTGCGTCAGCTTTTTGTTTTGACACGATAACTTCCCCGTACTTGTTTTCCTTTGTTATAAGGATAACAGATACCTGGTCACCGATATTCGGAATTTCGGAAAATTCCGTAATGGGAATTTTTCCTTCCGATTTGTAACCTACGTCAATGAATACCTGATCAGAGGTAACTTGAATTACCTTGCCCTCGACCAACTGACCCTCTTCAAGCTGTTCGAGTGTTTTTAAGTATTCTTCCTGTAATTGAGTTTGAATGTTTTCTCCGTCTTTTGCCGGACTCGTGTCCGCGCCCACTTCCCTATCAGCCATTTTTGTTTCATCCCTTATTTATTGGTTATTTAATATTCCTTCTATTAATTTCTCATAAACTTGAATAATGGTCAAGCCACTAGTATCTAAATATTGAACTCCTTGCGCAATTTTTAAACTGCCTTCGATTTTATTCCTGTCAATCTCATCCCGTTGTAAAATGGCGTTTTTTATTTCCGTAAGAGACAAATTTGACACTCCCTGCTCAAAGCGGCGCTTTGCCCTTGAATCGGGCGACGCGTCAAGATAATAACGGTATTTTGAGTCGGGAAACACAACGGTTGTCATATCCCTGCCCTCAACGACAATATTTCGTCCTTGAGAAAGGCTGCGGATAAGGTCATTTACAATGTGCCTGACAGGGACAATAGCGGAAAGGGGCGCGGAAAAACAGTCGATTTCGTCGGTATGAAGAAGTTCCGTAACATTTTCGCCGTTAAGGAAAACTTCAGTCTTTTGATAGGAAATTTGGGCATTTTTGGCAAATTCAATGATTTTTTCACTGTCTTTCATGTCAATTTTTGCCCGAATACATCCCAAGGTAATAGTTCTGTACAGATTTCCCGAATTAATGTAGGTAAACTCTTTTCCGTCCTTGTCTTTTAGTTTTTCCGCCAATAATTTGGCTATGGTACTTTTACCCGAGCCGGCAGGACCGTCAATCGCAATTACCATGTATTTCTCCTTTTTTGGCGGCTTAACCTGTACTCGGAGGCTGAGTTTGTCGAAGCCCCGCCGCGCAGGGAATTAATTTCAACTTCCATGAGCGGCCTTGAGCTGCCTTCGGGCAAATTTCCAAGTAAAACCGTGCCGATTCTTACCCTGCGCAGCAAAGCAGGATGTAAATGAAAGTGCGAAAAAACCTTGCGAATCTCCCTGTTTTTGCCCTCAACAAGGACAATACGCATTGTTTTTCGTCCGGTTTTTTCAGCCCTTTTTGCCTTATAAAACTCATCGTCAACGGTAATACCGTTATTAAAGGCATCCGCGACTTCATCCGGAATGACGCCGGTCGCTTCCACGATATATTCTTTTTCAAGCTCCGAACCGGGGTGGCCAAGACGGCTTGCAAAATTGCCGTCATTTGTAAAGAAAATCAGGCCGCAGGACTGATAATCAAGCCGCCCTACATTGTACAGGCGTTCCTGTGTTTTTGGAAGCAGGCTGAGAGCCAAAGGGCGTCCCTGCGGATCGCTTGAACTGCAAATATAACCGGGGGGTTTATTAAGAGCCAGATACAACAAACGGCTTTCCGGTTGAACGGGTTTACCGTCCAATAGGACAATATCGCCCTCCTCTACTTTGCTTCCCTGAGAAGTAATTATAATCCCGTTTACGGAAACCCTGCCTTGCGCGATTATGTCTTCAGCCGCTCTTCTTGAAGCAATACCGGCATGAGAAAGATAAACTTGAAGCCTAATCCTTTTCCCCCTCAAGTTCAAATTTTTCAATATCGCTTTCGCCGAGTTTTGGAAGCTCTGAGATTGAATTAAGACGAAATTGTTTTAAAAACTCTTTTGTCGTGCCGTACATAACAGGACGGCCGGGAATGTCCTTTTTTCCCGTTTCGCGGATAAAACTTTTTTCAAGGAGCAGGCGGATCATATTGTCCGCGGACACTCCGCGGATTTTTTCTATTTCAGCCCTTGTTATTGGCTGTGAATATGCGACAATAGCGAGCGTCTCCATTGCGGCGCGGGAAATTTTTCCTTCGTTCTTTTTGCCGTATCTTTCTTTTAAATTATCCCAATATTCGCGCTTTACGGAAATTTTTATTCCGCCTCCGACGCGTGTAAGTTCAAGGGCGCAGTCAGCGTTCGCATAACGCTCGCTTATATTATCAAGGGCGCTTGTCACTGCCTCTTTTGAAAGGCCGCAAATACGCGAGATTGCCCCTTCATCAAGAGGGTCTCCTTCCATAAAAAGAATTGCTTCGACAAGCGCCGTTTCTTTTTCAATATTTTCAATCACAAAAAACTCCGTCCGTATACATTATGAATTAGTTGATATATTTTCCTGTTTATTTGGCCTAATCAGAATATCACCAAAAAGACGGTTTTGATAGATCACAATCATGCGCATTTTCGCCGCTTCAAGTACCGCTAAAAAAGCGCAGACTACGTCAAGCGCGCCAGCCCTTGTAATCAGTTCCGTAAACCTGCACTCCCCTTTATTTTCCAAAAATTCGTTAAGCAAAGTGGTTTTTTCATTTACGGTAACTTCCTCGTAAAGATCGATAATGCGCTCCGCCGGAAGGTTAATCGCCAATGAAGAAAAACTTTTCAGTAAATCCCAAATATCCGCTTTTTCCCACATATCTTCATCCGCAAACGGTAGGTTATGCTGGAGCCTTTTGCGCTCTATCAGCCACTCGTTCTCACTTTCCTTTTCTTCCATGAGTTCTGAAAGCTTTTTATATTTCTGATACTCAATCAACCTTTCAACAAGTTCCGCTCTTGGGTCTTCGCCCGAATCTTCCGTTATTTCCACCGGTAAAAGAGTGCGGCTTTTAATATAGAGCAAAGTTGTCGCCATCGCATGAAAACTTGTAAGGTCTTCAATATCCATAGTTTGCGCGTTGTAAAGGTATTCAATGTACTGCTCCGTTATCTGCGCGATTGGTATATCGTAAATATTTATCTCGTTTTTGCGGATCATATACAGAAGAAGGTCAAGGGGTCCTTCGAATTCGCTTAATTTGAAGCTGCGGGCCGGTTCGGATTTTAGTTCCATTGGGGGAATTATAGCAGAAATGACATAGGAACGCTAGGCTAGACAACTTGTATATTGTTAATTTTTTTGTTATATTTGTAAAGGAAAGCGCAACAGTGACTGACATCAGAATTTAAAGGAGTTTTATAATTATGTCGGTTAAAGGAAAGTTGACGTTTGAAAATGGTTCAGTGTACGAGGGCGAACTGCTCAACGGCGTCCCTCAGGGCAAGGGGACATTGACATATAGGGATGGTTCAGTGTATGTAGGCGATTTTGTTAACGGAAAATTTCATGGCAAAGGAACATTAAAATATATATTTGGCGATGTATACGAAGGCGAATGGGCTAACGGCGAACAGAACGGCCAGGGGAAAATGACTTATGACGATGGGACTTTTAAAGAGGGAATATTTGTGAAAAGCGAATATTCTAAATTGGATTAATATTCGTACTAAAATTTTATCACGCAGAGGCGCAAAGGACGCAAAGTTTCTGTCCGATAGCCCATTGTAAATCAAGATATATAGGTCTGACTACAAATCATTAAGGAAAAACGCCAATCCAACAAACAACAACCTTTGCGCCTCTGCGCCTCTGCGTGAGGTCTTTTAAATTTTATTTTACTCCGTCGCTTTCTCTTCCTTGTCCCCGTCCCCCTTCTTCGCCTTCCCGCTCTTTGCTTGCGCGGAAGCGGCTGCGGGTTTAGGCTGTTCCCTACCGGGGAAAATTTGCGCTCTAAGTTTTGTTTCCAGTTCTTTCATAAAGTCGGGGTGTTGTTCAAGGTAGTCGCGGGTGTTGTCCCTGCCCTGCCCTATTTTTTCGTCGTTGTAGGAATACCACGCGCCGCTCTTTTTAATAATCTCGTACTTTACAGCGCAGTCCAAAAGACTGCCTGTCGCGGAAATGCCCTTGCCGAACATCAGTTCTATTTCTGTTTTCCTGAATGGGGGCGCCACTTTGTTCTTTACAACTTTGACGCGCACCCTGTTGCCAATCGCGTCGGCGTCCTTGCTAACCTCGATTGTTTCCGTTTTACGCACTTCAAGGCGTAATGATGAATAGAACTTTAGCGCGTTTCCGCCTGTGGTGGTTTCCGGGTTGCCGAAAAAGACTCCGATTTTCATGCGGATTTGGTTGATGAAAATCAGGATTGTGCGCGATTTACCGATAGTTGCCGTAAGTTTGCGCAGTGCCTGGCTCATTAAACGCGCCTGCGCTCCCATTTGCGCGTCGCCCATTTCGCCCTCGATTTCTGACTGCGGGGTAAGCGCCGCGACCGAATCCACTACGATTACGTCAACCGCGCCTGAGCGGACAAGGCTTTCGGTGATTTCCATCGCCTGCTCGCCGTTATCAGGTTGCGAAACCCAGAGTTCGTCGATATTTACGCCCAAGTTCTTCGCGTAAACGGGGTCTAACGCGTGTTCCGCGTCGATAAATGCCGCGTTTCCGCCCAATTTTTGGGCCTCGGCGATTGCGTGCAGGGCAAGAGTCGTCTTCCCTGACGATTCAGGACCGAAAATTTCGATAATTCTGCCCCTGGGATAACCGCCGATTCCAAGCGCTTCATCCAAAAGGATTGAGCCTGAAGGTATTACCTCGATGCCTGAGGCAGCGTTGTGCGTCCCCAGTTTAATTAATGATCCCGCGCCAAATTGCTTTTCAATCTGAAGCCGGGCCGCTTCCAGGGCTTTTGCTTTTTCCTCGCTTGATGCGTTAGGATTACCCCTGGCTTTTTCCGTGTCATTTGATTTTGCCATAAAATCTCCTCCCCTATATATGGCGCGCGGATTCGTAGCGCTTTACCGAAACATGAAATATTTTATCTTATTTTCAAATTATTGTCAATAAACAACTACATATTTGTCAAGTATTTTTATTTATTTATTCATTGAATTATCCGTTAAAATGTATGATAATGTATTATGAATCCATTCATAGTCTGCGCCACGCGTTCCATGCGAAATTACGCTTCCCAGGTGATTGAGTGTTTATCCAAATACTTGAGCTTCTCTAAATTGACGGATCAAATTAACGGCCTTGATTTGCTTAATACCGATATTTTTGCCAACGGTGAAATGGAAGTTACCGTAAAATATTCGATTCGGGGAAGGGACGTTATACTCTTTTCATCATGCGCGCGGAATGAAGCCGGCATTAATTTGGGAGAAACTAAAATTGAATTGTACCACGCGATAGACGCGTTGGTACGCTGTCAGGCTAACAGGGTTATCGTTTTTGAACCTTTTATTTCCTGTTCACGTTCAGACCGTACTACGCACAGAAGTTCCGTAGGTTTATGGCTTCACTTTAAGGTTCTTTCAAGCCTTGGCGCCCGGCATATTATCACTTTCCAGCTTCATTCCGACAAGTCAAAAACCATGCTGGATCCTTCCGGCTGCGCCATTGACGACATACCCGCCTTAACGCTGTTAAAAAAATACCTTTGCGACACCTATATAAAAACGATTGATAATCTTGAAAATGAAGTAAGAAGCAACTGGGCTTTTTGTTCCGTAGACGCGGGCGGAGAAAAAATTGCGCGTGGTTTTGCGAATTCATTTGGCGCGCCTTTAGTTGTCGCCCACAAACAGAGGGATTATTCCAAACCAAATACTGTGGAGTCAATTAACATTCTTAGCGCGGATCCATTGGAAAATAAAAGCCTTTGGATTGTAGACGATATGATTGATACGGCAGGCTCCGTAGAAAAACTTATCCTCGCCCTTTCCCTGTTAAGGCCAAAAGACATAAATATAATTTCCGTACACGCGATTTTTTCGCCGCCCGCCGTCCAAAAACTTGACGCGCTTATTAAAAAAGGCCTGATAAACCGCATGATTGTAACAGATACCGTATGCTGCTCCGGTTACAAGGAAAAAATTCCTTGTCTTGAAGTTGTACAGTCCGCAGAACTCGCGTCCTGTATTTTAAAGGCGATTATAAACAATGAATCTCTAGGCAATCTTTTAAAGCCCTTTAGCGCCGGGGAATATCTGGGATCAAAATAATACAAAAAATAAATTGACAATGTTCATTTTTGCATGATAAAATAGAGAAAATGAACAATATAACTGCAGTGAAGGGAAAACCATTTCCGGCTAATCGGCAGGAAAATATTGTTAAATAAATAAGGAGAACAATATGAAAAAAATTTTTTGTTTTGTGATAGTGCTGTTTCTGGCTGGAATCGTGATCTCGTGCAAAAAAGATTCTAATGAATCTAAAGAAGTTCAAATTTTTACCTCATCAGAGGATTTTAGAATAGAACATTTTCAAAAACGGTTAAATGAACAATTTCCGCAGTATAAAATCATAATCAACTATATGACGACCGGTAGTTTAGCTGCAAAACTAAAAGCTGAAGGAACAGAAACGGACTGCGATATTATTGGTGAGTTAGACTCCGCCTATCTTGAGGGTATTTTAAATAATCTTGCCGATCTTTCATCCTACGACAGCTCTGTTTTTTTGGATGAGTTGGTTCCCGACCATCATAAATATCTGCCTTTTATTAAAAGCGCCGGTTGTATAATTATTAATGAACAATTCATGGCGGACAGGAAACTTCCCATTCCAACATCGTATCAGGATTTGATTAAGCCGATATATAAAGGGGTTATTTCAATGCCTAATCCTAAATCATCCGGAACCGGTTACTTCTTTCTGAAAAATCTTGTAAATGTATGGGGTGAAGACGCGGCTTTTGCGTATTTCGATAAATTTGCAGATAACGTACTGCAATTTACATCGTCAGGCTCAGGGCCTGTAAACGCGCTGATTCAAGGTGAGGCGGGTATCGGTCTTGGAATGACATTTCAGGCGGTAACAGTTATTAATAGCAAGGGCGTGCCTCTGAAAATTGTTTATTTCAAGGAAGGGTCGCCATACACAGTGTATGGAACGGCTATGATAAAAGGAAAAGATTCGAATAAAGCGGTTCAGGATGTATTTAAATTTTTTGTAACTGTAATAATTCGCGAAGACAAGGAACTTTTTGTACCTGAGCAGATATTCAAAAATCAGGTAAATAACATTCCCAATTATCCCCAAAATGTAATAGCGGCTGATATGCGCGGGATAGAAAGTCTTCCCGAAAAAGAGCGGCTATTGGCAAAGTGGAAATACTAATTCCGGAGTACGGCAGTGGAGGTAAAACTGGAGATAAAAAATTTAAGGCATGTTTTTAACCGCAATGAAGTGCTACACGGGCTGAATTTTACCGTGAATGACGGGGAGTTTCTTTCGATCCTGGGGCCTTCCGGCTGCGGTAAAACAACGATACTGCGGATCCTCATAGGTCTTTTGCCGCCTACGTCCGGAAATATTTTCAAAGACGGAAATGATATAACCGCCGCGCCCGCTTCAAAACGCGGCATGGGCATTGTATTTCAGAATTACGCCCTGTTTCAAAATATGACCGTTCTTGGCAATGTGGAGTACGCGTTGAAATTTAATAAAGAACTAAAATCCCGTTCGCGGGCAATTGCTGAAAATATCATAGAACAGGTGGGGCTTAAAGAACACATTTACAAAAAGCCGTGGAAACTTTCAGGCGGTCAGCAGCAGCGGGTCGCCATTGCCCGAACCCTTGCTTGCAATCCTGAAATTATTCTTTTTGACGAACCTATGTCCGCGCTGGACGCGGCGACAAGGCTGTCGCTGCGCGATGAGATTAAGAGCATACAACGGCAGTTCCGTACTACAATGATCTACATTACGCATGATCAAGAAGAGGCTTTTGCTCTTTCGGATCGCATAATGGTTATGGATAACGGGACGATTCAACAGTTAGACTCGCCTGAATCTATTGCCTCAAATCCCGCCAATGTTTATATTCGTGAATTCGTGATTAACAATCTTCGCCTAAAAATAAACTCTCTTGTTAAATATGTTCAACCGGAGACTAAATGAGCGTCGGTGTAAACGCCGTTAATCCTTATGTCTTACGCCGCAGTTTCTTGCGTCAATCCGACTTGGTCAAACTGCTGCTTGGAATTTTTCTTTTTGTCGCCGTTATCTGTCCTCTTGTAAACATGCTATTGAATATGACAGGTTCGGATATTTCAGCCGTTCTGAGGCTTCCCCGCTTCAAGGAGGCGCTGCTAAATTCAATATATGCCGCCGCGGCCGCCACGGTAATTTCCATTGTTTTTGCCTGGGGATTTGCCTTCTGTGTAGTCCGCAGCAACCTGCGTTTTCGTGAAGTATTTTCTGTTTTTGTTACTCTGCCAATGCTTATTCCTTCCATTTCCCACGGCATGGGGCTGATACTTTTGTTAGGTGCAAACGGAATAATTACGCGGCTCTTCGGCCTTAACGGTACAATATATGGTTTTCAGGGCATTGTGCTGGGGTCGGTTTTTTACGCGTTCCCGGTAGCGTTCCTGATGTTGGCGGACATCCTTAAATACGAGGACGGTTCTCCCTATGAAGCCGCCGAAGTACTGGGAATTCCGCGCGTAAATCAATTTTTTTCGATAACCTTTCCATATTTACGCAAGCCCCTTATTTCGGTGGTTTTTGCGGTGTTTACCCTGATCTTTACGGATTACGGAGTTCCCCTGATGATAGGCGGCAGGTATATTACCCTGCCTGTAATGATGTATCAGGAAGTAATCGGCCTGTTAAATTTCAACCGAGGAAGCGTAGTAGGCTCTTTTCTTCTCATTCCGGCGATAATTGCCTTTGTGTTTGACCTGTTAAACAGGGATAAGGCAAATCAGAATTTTATCATTCATGAAAAAACAAAAGCTGAAAATAAACTGCGGGATGCCGCCGCCGCATGTTATGTGATACTTATATGCCTGATTATTGCCCTGCCTGTATTAATCTTTGCTTTTCTCACATTTATTAACAGTTATCCTGTGGACATGAGTCTGTCGCTGCGTAACATTGCCAAGACCATGAACATGGGCGCGGGACGGTATCTGGGCAACTCGCTTGCCATTGCCGTTTGTGTTTCAATTATAGGAACTGCCCTTTCATGGATCACCGCCTATTTTACGACCCGCACCGCAGGTAAATCATCGCGGATGCTGCATCTTGTTTCAATTACATCGCTGGCAATTCCCGGGTTGGTAATGGGTCTTTCATATGTACTTTTTTTCAAAGGCACGTTTATTTATGGCAGCCTTGCCATGTTGATATTTGTCAATACGATTCACTTTCTGGCGTCACCGTATATCATGGCGTATAACTCTTTGGGGAAGATCAATGGTAACCTTGAAGACGTTGGCAGAACATTGGGTGTAGGCCGTTTACGCATAATTCGCGATGTGTTAATTCCCCAAACTAAACTGACTATTATGGAAATGTTTTCTTATTTTTTTGTAAATTCAATGATGACTATTTCAGCCGTGTCATTTTTAAGCACGGTACGAAACCGGCCGATTTCCCTGATGATCACCCAGTTCGAAGCTCAGCTTTTTCTTGAGGGAGCGGCTTTTGTTTCCATTCTTATCCTTGGCAGCAATTTAATTGTAAAATGCGCCGTATATGTTATTACAAAAATAATCAAGAAAAAAGGCTTGGAATAATGAATTTAACGCGAACACAGTTTGATGTTCTCACTTTTTTGGAAAATGAGAAGGATGAAGAAAAATTAACACAGAGAAATATTGCCCGACTTACAAATCTTTCACTCGGTACCGTGAATAAAGTGATGATTTTTCTGGGTGAGAACGGCCTGTTTGAAAACAAAAGTTTGACGGCCGCCGGCCTCAAAGCCCTTGAACCATATCGCGTAAAAAGGGCGATTTTTATTGCCGCCGGTTTTGGTTCACGCCTGGTTCCTATTACACTTAACACTCCAAAGCCGCTGGTGCGCGTTAAAGGCGTACGTATTATTGACACGTTGCTTGACGCGGTATGCGCCGCCGGCATTGACGAAATTATAATTGTTCGGGGATATCTTGGCGAACAATTTGATCAGTTGAAATACAAATACCCGAATATTCGGTTTTTGGAAAATCCGATTTATAATGAATCAAATAATATTTCTTCGATCATGTGCGTCCGCTATATGCTGCAAAACGCCTATGTATTGGAATCCGATCTGCTGCTCAATAATCCCGCGCTTATAAAAAAGTATCAATACGCAAGTAATTATCTTGGCGTTCCAGTTGAGCGTACCGACGATTGGTGTTTTGAAACCGGCAATGGAATTATTACGCGGATAAGAGTCGGCGGACAGAACTGTCATCATATGTTTGGCATCTCCTACTGGACCCAAAATGACGGAGCGAGGCTTGCGGATCATATTAAACAGGTATATGAGATGCCGGGAGGCAAAGAACGCTATTGGGATCAGGTGGCGTTGGAGTATTTTATTAAGGATTACGCCGTTGAGGTTAGGGAATGTACCTTTGACGATATTATTGAAATTGACACTTTCAATGAATTAAAAAAATTGGATAATACCTACTGTGTTTAAAATAAACAGCATGAGAAGAAATGATATTTGTATGCATAAAATAATTCTAATTACTTTATTTAACGTAAAAATCTAGATTCAACCTGTCTTCTGAATTCCGCCAGAGCTTGAGCTTTTGATTTTCCTCCGTTTACATAAGCTGTCATCGCTTCATCAAACATTGCTTCAATGGCTTCATCTGTTCCCTGAAGAAGTCTGCCATTAACGTTTTTCGCCATTTCGGCAAAATCAGCGTAATGATTCTGCCCGCCAAGATATGGTTCGCTATAATTTTTTTTGAATATTTGTCAAGATAAAATGTTAGGAAAAAATACAAAACTTTATTTTTCAGTCATTTTAATAATTCGGTATCCAAAATAATCGTAACAGGACCGTCATTAGTGTATTTAACCATCATATGCGCCTGAAACTCCCCGCATTCGCAGATAAGTCCTGTCTTTCTTATCGCGTCCATAAAATACTCGTAGAGTTGTTTTGCTTTTTCAGGCGGAGCCGCCCCATTCCATGAAGGGCGTCTTCCCTTCCGCGCGTCAGCTAACAATGTAAATTGCGAGACGGCAAGAACTCCCGCTTGCCTGTCAACGGAGGCCAGGTCTTTAAGGGACAGATTCATTTTTCCGTCTTTATCGTTAAAAATCCTTAGATACGCTATTTTTTCAGAAAGCCGGTCCGCGTCAGCCTCAGTATCGTTATGCGCAACTCCCAGGTAAACAAGCAGTCCGCTCTTAACGCTCCCCTTTACAACCCCGTCAACGCTGACAGTCGCCTCTTGAACCCTCTGCACCACAGCTTTCATTCTTACCTCAAATTTCTACCACGAACTATTACCACGCATTTTGCCGCTGTTCGCGTTGGGATTATATGATCAATTTTCTAACTTACCCGACTGATGTATCGCTACGCCTTCCAGCATGATGTCGGAATACGAAGAGCCTAGAGTTATCCTTCCCAATATTTCAAGAGGGCGTTCAATGTTTATCGCGACGGGTACGGAAAAAACAACGGGAACAATTCCTTCGAGAGTTTTGCGTGTATCGTAGCCAACAAGGAAATCAAAAGTCGTACCTTCGTCCGTTACTGTGACATTTGTCGCCATGCCTTTCCAGATAACATGTACGTTTCTGTAAATGGCGCTTTCGTTTCTTACATCGGCAAACGAAGGATTATCCGCCCTTTTAAAATTGTCAAATCCGGGAACTTGCATGTTATCCATTAAAAGACGTGCCCTGCTTTTAATTCCTTCCGGCGCGTTTGATTCAAGAATACGGTTAAGGCTTTTTTTCGCTTCCTCGTCGCGGTATGATGTAAAAAGTGATAACGCTTTATCGTAATAGTTTATTGCCTGATCGCGGGTAAGAATGTATTTGTAAGAGCCCTCAACCTGAACACTCTCGCGTCTGTCCTGGTCTGACAGTTTAAATTCCGCAGTAGGACGCTGATTTTTAGATTTAAACGGATTGGGCATTACTTTTACGCTTATCAGAATTATAAAAGCAAAAATAACAGCCGCGGCAAATATTAAAGAAATATTTACAATAGTTTTTGGCGTAACGGATGGAGCGGGAATGGGAGGAAATAATTTTGACAGATTTTCCGTCATCCAGTCGGACAGGGCTTCGCCGGCGGAATATTTTCTGATAACGGCAAGTGCTTTTTTTGCAATTTTGTTTTTTGGGTCAAGTTCCTGTACTTCAAGATAATAATGCACGGCCTGAACCGTATCCATGCGTTTCAGATAAAGAACCGCAAAACAAAGCATTAAATCAGGTTCGTTTATTTTTATTTTTCTTGCAAGATTAAAATTTTCATGCGCCTCGGCGTAATTGCCGGAATAAAGGCATATAATGCCGTACAGATAATAGTATTTATAAGAACCGTAATATTTTTCTTCTTCATCTTTTAGAAAGTTTAACGCGCCTTCATAATCGCGTTTTTTCGCAAGAATTGCTGCTTTATTTAAAAATGAATCCAATTTCATTGTAAACGCGTTTAATTCCTGGTTCTGTGTCTTTCTATGGCTTTTTCAATTTCCGTCAGATCCTGCTCGCTAAGAAATATTTGACCATTAATAAACATATTTAAAATTTCCTTTAATTTAATCAAGGTAAGCGTATCCGCGCTCTCATTTTTTGACGTTGCTTCATTCTGCGCCTGAACTTCAATAGCAGAAATATTAATGGACGATTCTGCCGTATATACAATCTCGGGGGAAACTACGACTATTACCTGTTCCGGATGCTGTGCGGCGGACTCGGCAGGTTTTACAGCAGTAGTAGTTGTTGTCGTAGTTGTAGAAGTTATTGTTGCAGTCGCCGACGCTTGTTTTGAGGCAGTTGCAGTAGTAGTTGTTGTTGCCGGTTTTGAAGCTGCCGTTACAGGCGGTTTTGATTCTGTTATGTGAGAAGGAACAGATGACATTTTGTACCATGTCAAATCTTCCGTTGTAAGGAATACGGAATAAGATAATATTCTATCGCGATCAAGTATTTCAGGACCAAAGTAATAACATACCGCGGAATCGCCGATGGAATGAGGCAGATTATTAAAAGAGCGGCCTTTTATAAAATTAAGTTTCCACGGCGCGTCGTTTAATCTTTTCCAGTTCGCTATGTGTACAAGATCAGGGCCATTTCCTGAACCTTCCACAGGATTGACAATGCTCCCCATTAAAGAAATTTTGCTTCCGCGTGAAATCCAAAATAATTCATTTGAACGTCCTTCCAGGAGCGTTTCTGCCGTAATAACCTGCGTATTTGTAAGAAATGGAACCTTCCTTCGGCCTTCTCCCAAATTGGTATCAAGAAGCATCCGAACCCCTATAGCGGATTTCACGGTTGAGGTATTCTGGACTTTAATTGTTATCATAACTCCGTTTGTCGCGGCGGAACCGGAAGTTTTAACCGGCGTAAAAATTTGAGTTACTCTTACAAAAGTAGACTCAAATATCAAAGCAGGGTCTCCGTTTAACCTGTCAATTTTAGTTTGAAACAGTTTGTTGTTGCCAAGACGGTAAACCTTGCCGTCTATGTTAATGGATAAATAACTGGCTAAAGGTTCGTCAATGTTGAATAATGGCTCATAACGTACTGTCAGCGGATCTGCAAGATAGTAAATTGAAAAACTGCCTGTTTTATTGTTAAGCACCAGCCTGATATTACCGTCATCCGGTACTCTTGACGCCTCGCGGACTTTGCTTTGTTCTTGTTCTTTATCTTCATCCTGCTCCAAAGTCACACAACCGCCAAATATAAAAATAAATAATAACAAGGCAAAAATAAAAACTTTACGGGAAAACATCAGCGTCCTCCGGATTCATTATTATTTAAAATTTCCTGAACGTTGTTTCCAAGCTGCCTTGCCCTTTCAATTAAATAATCATTATAGGTATACTCTACGCTTTCAGGTTCCTGTATTAATCTTTCTGGCGTGCCGGCGTCGTCGGCGGTTTGCTGCTGGCCGCTTGGCCTGAATTCCTGATTGTTCATATTTAAAATAACATTTTCAGTATTTGAAAGTTCGGCTATGCGCCTTTGATACATATTAAGAGTATATTCGTAGGTTCTTATCGTTCTTTGGTAGTCTTCGCTCGTGCGCAGAGCTTCTTCATGGCTCCACTGTAAAAGGGCCAAAAGTTCGGACTCAATTTTCTTTTGCTTGATTAAATCTATGCGGTAAGCCGCGGCTTCCACTTTGGGGCTGTCAGTATACCTTGCGATTACCCACGCGTAAAATTTTTCAGCTTCTTCATATTGACCCATCGCGAATAAACATTCGCCCATCCAGAAAAAAGACGCCGCTCTTCTGTCCGCGGACTGGCGATCCGCGTCCGTTGTAGCCTGATTGTAACGGTTTAAATAAAACAGCGCTTCTTCGTAATAACCCTGGTTGTAATAAACTCTGCCGCGGTGGTATAGCATATCTCTTGTATAAGGCGAGGTAGGAGCGGTTTTTGCAAGATCTTCCATGTCCCTTATTGCCGAACCAAAATCCGAGTATGCCAGTTGGCTTAAAATGACCCAATAAAGAGCCGCGGATTTTTCATTGACAGTCGGGGCAATTTCCTGCGCGCGTCGGAATTCAATTGCCGCTTCCTGATAACGAGCCAACTTGTAAAGTTGTGTTCCGTTTTGATACCTGCGCGTATACTGCGCCTGGGCGGTTTCCTGCGCTCCCAGAAAATCCGCGCAAATCAGCAGTAGTAACAAAACAAACGGTAAAATAACGCATCTTTTTTGTTTCATACTCATATTATATTCAATTTCGGTTGGAAATTCCAATAAAAATTTGGTTGTTTATGAAGAATTTGTGTGGTAGAACGATGTATGCCCAAAGAATTTATTTAGTACAGGCGGGCAGGCGCGCGCGCTGGAAAAACTTCGGGGGAACGCCGCCTACGAGCCTAGTGTACCATTTTACTTTCTTTAAATAATCTCAAAAATGAGGTATTTTATTCCTATAAAAAGCAGTACACTAGTCTCTCCGGCTAAGAACCCCGAGAGATGTTTTTCCATCACGCGCGCCTGCCCGCCTGTACTCAAGTATTTTATTCGGCATACATCTTCAAGCGCTCATTAGCATTTTATCAAAAGTAAGACTTTGCGTATTAAGACTGTTACTTAGTAGGGGATTATTTTAGTATTTACTTTAGAAAACACCCCAAACCAGTTGACAAAAAGCCAAAAAGAATGCTAAAATACCCATAATGAAGCAAAAAGTCGCCATTATTGGCAAAAAGCCGCTTAATCCCCTATTTCAAGCCACTTTTGCTTTAATACAATATACCCCCCCCCCCCC
>Ga0268262_10000533_pt1 | contig 49928 bp, 42 predicted proteins | sample TergutNc150P3_FD_190354 | JGI IMG/M metagenome (GOLD analysis project Ga0268262, IMG submission 190354) | Nasutitermes corniger P3 segment gut microbial community from laboratory colony in Florida, USA - Nc150 P3 (SPAdes) (version 2) | ecosystem: Host-associated > Arthropoda: Insects >... | reverse complement strand
GCCCGAAGACTACGATGTCCTATATTTGCGTGGCAGAGTGTATGACGACCACAAAGGCGATTTTGACCAAGCCATCGCAGATTATACTGAATTACTCAGAAGAAGTCCTGATAATACTGAGATACTGAAACTTCGTAGCGATGCGTATTGTAAAAAAGGCGATTTTGACCGTGCCATTGTATATTATAATGAATTACTTAGAATAAATACTCATGACGTCAACGCCCTAGAATTGCGTAGCAATGCGTATCGTAACAAGGGCGATTTTGACCGTGCCATCGCAGACTGTAACGAAGCTCTCAAAATAATAATAGATATAAAAATAGAATCAAACCTAAACCGACTACTTTATGACCTTTATAGAAACAGTATTTTGGAGCACCGTGGCAGGGCGTATGCTGACAAAGGTGATTTTGACCAAGCCATTATAGACTATACCGAAGCTCTCAAAATAGGAATTGAGGGGGGTAAGGGTAAGATACTGAAACTTCGTAGCAATGCGTATTACTTAAAAGGCAACTATAACCAGGCAATTAAGGATTTGAAAGCTGTATTGAAAATTGACCCATATGACGTTGAAGCTGAAAAAAGTCTTAAAGAAATTCGTCAAAAGAAAGGTTGGAAAATGGGAAAATTGATATGGAATATAAAAATAGGAGGTTCCAAATGAAAAAAGATACTATCATTTATCATTATTGTAGCTTGGAAGCCTTTTATTCAATAATAACATCAAAATCTTTTTGGCTTTTTTCTTTAGATTCTAGCAATGACCCTAAAGAAACGACTGGAGCTAAAGATATAATTGACAATATTTTGGAAAAAGAAGAAATATATGAAAGTATCAAAAAACCCGATAATTCTAAGCAAGAAGAATTTTATGCCCTATCTTGTACCCATAAAAGAGACAGTGCCTTGCATTTCAATAAATATGCAGATAATGACAAGGGTGTATGCTTGGGAATAGATACCAATGTTTTCAAAAAATACTTAAATAGCACTGAACGGCTTAATCCATTTTTCGGTTATTTCTATTTTCTAAAAGTAATTTATAAAGACAATCAAAAAGAAAAAGATTTTTTTGAGGCTCTCATAGACGTTTCTTCAGAAGAAAATAAAAATCGGTTGAGAGAACTAACATACATATCTGCAATATCTTGCTTCAAACCCAAGTTAAAAATAGAAAATTACATAGATGAAGCTGAAATTGAAAAATCTGCAAAAAGACTTGCGGCAAAGTATTATAACGCAAAAACCTAGCTACCTAAGCCTGCCTCAACGCTCTAATCTGTCCTCGCGAAAGGTTTGTTATTCCAATCACCTCAGCAACAGAATATCCCTTTGCAAGCATATTACGTGCAATTTCATTTCTGTTTTTCTTAATGCCCCTAGCCTCAGCTTTCTCCTCTGCATAAGCAATGATAGCTCTCTGGTCGTGTCTGTTCATCATAGCTGCCTCATACTGCTTGAGTTCCCTATCCGTAAAATTAGAAATTCTTGCCACCTCAAAAATCTGCAAAAGCTCCTTCTCCTTGAAGCTCTTAGGAACCCCTTTTAGCTTGTGACCATTTTTAAGAGAAAAAAGAATCTTATCCATAATCGTTTTGCACTCGCTCTCTTTCTTCTTGAATCTAGGCAAAATTACATAGATCATTTGCAGAATATCGTAGCTGATTTCAGGGTGCTTGTCGTTCCTAAGAGACAAATACTGAATTACCTCCGTGCAGCCCTCCCCAAAGTCAAGCTCAAATTCCAAGAAGCTGATGGAATAGAGTTTGGGAATATTAAAATCATAGTCTTTCCCTTTTACTGCAAGACCGCATACAATTATGCAAAGATAAAAGAAAGTCCGCTTTATGAAATGTTTTTGCCCCTTAACCTGAACTTCTACAACGAACCTTGTACCTGTGGCATCCCTGCAATGAACATCAAATACGGCATCTCTATTGAACCTCGTTTTTCCAAACAATTCGTGGTTAATGTTGATAACCTCTTTGATAGGGCTTTTCAGCTTCTCAGCGAGGAAAGTGTTGAGAAGAAACAAAAGGAGTTCCGTGCTTCGCTCGTTAGCAAATGCTTTTTTGAAAGTGGAATCCAAAGTGAGCGGAGCAAACTTCGGCAGTTTTTTAGACATAGTAATCCTCGTGGAAAAAATGTATGTGATATAATAAAACCGCTCCCTTGCAGAGCGAATGTAGAAAAGAGAAATATAGAAAATAAACCCCACGTGCCACAAGGCACAACCCCCGCCAAATCATTTCACATTTGGGTAAATCCTTTAATCGGGGGAAATATGTATAACCGACATTTGATTTTGTATATTACCCCCATGCGCCGCATCCTTTTCCTAACCCTTGCCCTCGCAAACACAATGCTGTTTGCGCAAGATAACAGCATTGCAGAAATTCGCCGCAACATAAAGACTGTGAATGGAGAAACGGAAAGGGAAAAGAATTTAACGCAGGCAGAGGCAAAGCGGCACACAGATTTTGTTGCAAATGCAAAGCAAAAAACTGCGGCTTTGGAAAATCAAGAGAAAGAATTGCTTGGGCAAATAGATTCGCTCAAAGCGGAAATAGAAAAACTCAAAGGGGCAAGGCAAAAAGCGCTTGGTGCAACTCGCTACTATGAAACACGCAAGGCAAAATACAGCGAAGATTTGGCAAAAACAATAGATACTTTGGCGTTATTTGTGGAAAGCGGTTTTCCATATAAAAACAGTGAAGCCGCAGATGCCTTGCGCGAGATTTCTTCGCAACTCAAAAAATCTGTTATTAGCTCCGAGGCGGCTTTTGGCAGGGTTTGGGAAGTTATGCTTGATAGGGTTCGGCTTGGCTATACCGCCGAAACTTGGAATGGAAATTTGAATTTAGATAGCAAAATAATCGCGGGCAAATTTTTCCGCTACGGCACGGTTGCTTCTATTTTCACAAGTCAAAACGGTGAAACGGTTTTGTGGCTGAACAACAAAACTGGCAAGTGGGAAAACGCTGGAGAAAATTTTGCGCTCCGTACTGCGATAAAAGAAACCATGCGCGTGGCAGAAGGCAAAACAGCCCCTAAACTCTCGCCTGTTCCAATTTCTAGGTAGCAGTGCTAAAACCCGAAACATTGAACGCTTTTGAAAATTTTTGCGCAGAAGCAAAAAAGCAGGGCTTTGAGCCTAAAATTGAAAGCGGTTGGCGTAGCTTTGAGAGGCAGCTTTTGATTTGGAATGAAAAGGCTTTGGGAAAAAGAAAAATTTTAGACGAAAATGGAAAACCGCTAAACAGAGACGAACTTTCAGATTTGGAGTGTATGAAGGCGATTTTGCTTTGGAGTGCCTTGCCTGGCACCAGCAGGCACGAATGGGGAACAGATATTGATGTTATAGATGCGGCTGCGGTTCCAGAAGGCTACGAGGCAGAGCTAACTGTGGAAGAATCTTTTGGGGTATTTGGAAGATTTCACAAATGGCTGGATTCTCAAATTGAAAACGGCAATTCCTTTGGGTTCAGGCGAGTTTTTTTGCCGGGCATAGGCAGGGTACAGCAGGAGCCTTGGCATTTGAGCTACACACCAGAAGCCAAAAAAATTGAGGAAAATTTCACATCAGAACATTTAACCAAGCGTTTGGAAAAAAGCGATATATTATTGCTACCCCAAATTTTAGAGAATCTGGACTGGATTCTAAAAAAACACGTGGTGTGTTATTTTAAATAAATTGTCTGATTTTCTATATTACCCAAATATGTCCCCGTTCATAGCCCTAGATTGCGTTTTTATATTGCTCCCCTTTGCGGTTCTGGCGTTTGGGTTGTTTTCAAAAAAAATCTCCGTTTTTTTGGCTAATTCCTGTTCAGCGGTTTTGTTTTTGCTTTATGCGGGTTTTTCTATTTGCGGGTTTGAAAACGGGAGCTTAAATGCGAGTTTTTTAACTTGGAATGTCAATGGCTTTGGAATTTTGATAAGGGAACTTTTGCTCATATCTTTCTTTTTTGCATCTGTTATTAGCAGTAATTACGATTTGAAGAGCAAGCCGGAATTTTTGAGCGCAATGCTATTTGTGGCAGTTGGCGGAATGCTTGTTGCCTCGGCAGGCGAACTTTTATCTCTATTCATAGGTCTAGAGCTTGCAACTATGCCAATGTATTTTTTGGTCGCTTGGAACAAAAGTTCGGCAAAAGGAGCAGAAGCTGCCCTCAAATACGTGCTTATGGGTTCAATAGCCACAGCGGTATTGCTGTTTGGCCTAAGTTATTTGTATGGTTTTGCAGGTTCGCTTTTTTATGAAGATATTTACAATGCAGTTGGCAATACCATTGAAACAGATGCAAAGTTATTGCTTGCGGCTGTGGGTTTTATAGTTATGGGTGTGGGTTTTAAGCTCACTCTGTTCCCCTTCCACACTTGGGCTCCTGATGTTTACGAGGGCGCGCCAACACCGATAACGGCTTATTTATCCGTTAGCTCAAAAGCCGTTGCCCTTGTTTTTTTAAGCGTTCTTATATATTATCCTTTGTCTGATTTGGGCTTTGTGTTCAGGATAATATTTTCTGCCCTTGCTATGGCAACTATATTCATAGGCAATTTGGGAGCATTGAAGCAGAGCAGGTTGCGCAGGTTTATGGCATATAGCTCCATTGCGCAGGCGGGCTACATTTTAATAGGACTATGCGGTAGCGAGAGGCTTGGCATTTCTTCTTTTGTCTATTACCTGTTTCTCTATGCCTTTTCAAATTACCTAATGTTCTTTTTAATTAGCATAATAGGCAAAAGCCGCCCAGAGAGCTTTGATTCTCTTGCCGGGCTTTCTAGGCAAAGCCCTTTGCTCGCTATTATGTTTGCAATTAGCGCATTTAGCTTGGCTGGAATTCCGCCACTTGCTGGTTTTATAGGCAAATGGATGGTATTTGCAAGTGCCGCTTCTGTGGGGAATTATGTGCTTGTTGGTTTTGCCGCCATAAACAGCGTTATTGCTTTGTATTATTATTTGCAAATTGTGAAAGCAGCCTGGGTTAACGATACAAACGAAAATTTACCCCCTGTGGAGATTTGCTTGTGGCAGAAAATAATCCTTGTACTGCTCGGTACCTGCGTTTTATTCTGCGGCATTGCCCCCTGGTTGCATACTTATATATATTCAATGGCTTGGTAACAATTATGGATATGGATATGGAAACATGAAGATAAGGGAATTGCTGCTTAGGCCTTTTAGTTTGCCTGCGGGGCTGCTGGCTTTTGCTTCTGTTCTTGTTTTATCTTATTTTTATTATCGCTTGCAAATAAACACTCCTTTTGCTTATGAGCAGATAATTGCCAATATATCTGAATATCGGCTGCTGGATTCTCGAATATATGTTTCTGAAGATCCTAGGCAAATAAACTTTTCTTATGTACGGGATAACTTGAATATTCAGCAATCTCTTGTTGCATCAACAGAGGAATTGCTTAACAATTTGAGCAATGGCGGAATTAAGGTTCCAAACACAGATGCTCTTTTTGAAATTGAGAAAAATATAACTTTGAGAATACGCTGGCTTTCGGAATGTTTAAAAAGCGATTCTTGCAATGTTGAAGAATGGCGTTACAGCAGAGCCAAAGCGCACGATGCTTGTGGAATTTTGCTCGCATCTTTTTACAATCTAGTGGCAGAGCAAGAAGAAGCTTGGTCTAAAAACCTGAAAATATTTTACATATTATCGGTTATGCTTTTACTCTCCACGCTGTTCTTTGCAGCGAGAAAGGACTAAGGGCAAATTTTTATTCAGTTACCAACTGGATTATTTTTACGAACAAGCTGTTTGTAAGCGCATAAGTATCCAAGCCTTCAAAATTCAATGTGCTGAAGATAATTTTGCCGCTTCCATACGGCATTATCTGCAAGTCCACACCAGCTTGCAATTCGGAGTTCTTTATGGAAACCGAATGTACAAAAGTCTCAGCATCTTTAATTTTAGACATAGACAGGCTAGGCACAACGGCAGAGCAGGTTTTGTCTAAAATGGATTTCTCAAATAATTCGCTTTCAAGTTCGGATTTTTTCTGAATGTAGTGGATGCTTGCCCCCGCAGATCCAGAGGAATAAAAACATTCAAAAGAATTGCCAAATGCAGCAAAGTTGTTGAGTAGCTTAATGTCTTCTGGAATTATGTCTGAGATAAAGAGAACTTTTCCTGCTTTAACTGCATTTGCAACGGATTCCAAAATGGAGTTATCTGCCCAAGAACTGAGTGCCGCTGTGAATAACACAGGTTTTTTGCTATTTATCATTTTGATTATTTCAGACGAATTTTCCGCAGCATCTAAAAATTCAGATTTTGCAAGCACGTGTTTTATATTTGGAGTTTCAATAACTTCTATGGGTTCTTCCATAGAATAAATTTCTTTTTCATTGCTTTCAAGTGTTAATTTCAAGCTATAAGAACCAGTTTTTTGTGGAGCTTTCAGGCTTAGGTCGCCAAGAGATGCAAGCGTAAATTTTGGAACGGAAAAATTTTTGCTTTGCGAAACCTCAGCTTTCCCACTTTTATTCAAAAGCTGCACGGATATGGTTATTTCGTTCAATCTTTTTTCGTTTAGCAAACTGAGCTGAAACGAAATACTTTCGCTTTTTGCCACAACACGTTCCAAACCGCTCAAAAGCAACCTAGTGGAGGCGGTTATGTTTTTAATGCTTTGCTCTATATTTTTGCTCTCTCCGTTTTCCTTTAATATCCCGCTAAAATCATTTTTGAAATCTGCCCATTCTTCAATGAAATATCCGCTCACAACAGGGCTGCTCTGCAAGCATTGAATATTTTGGTCTAGCCCAGACAGAGCAAGCTCATTTGAATCTTTTATAAAAGATTCTGGATTTTGCCATAAGTCCTTTGCATTTTTGCCTATGAAGTTTTTTATTTTGTGTACCAAGTTTTGCATATCATTGTCGTTTTTTGCAGAACCAAAGATATGGTGATTTTTTACTGAGAGCAAAACTTTTCCATTTTTCTTCACATCATCGGTAAACAGCTTGTAGTTCTCCTGTAGCCAGTCATCGCCAAAGAAAGGATCTGGAATAACAAAATCTTTGTCTTCTGAAATTCCATAGCGAGATAAAAATAAGGTGAAAGGCACTCCGCCAAAAATTTTGAGTGCAAGATAATGCGAAGAATATGGAAGCACAGTTCCATCGGTCACGCCTATTATTTTTCCGGTTGCGCTAAATGTTTTTTCGTGCCCGTGTTTGAAATTCTGATCGTTGTCTATGGAAACGTTGTTTATGTTGCTTATAGCTGGATGGCAGCTCTCCAAAGTGTCTATGCGGCTTAGAAGTTTCGCCCCATTTTCCAAAATAAGCCTGCCGTTTTCAGAACCTAAAATCCAAGCCGCTAGTGATGGGTGGTTTACACTTTCGCATATTATTTCTGGAGCAATTGCCTTTATAGCTTCTAAACCCATTTTGCTGGATTGTTCATCGCATATAGGGAATTCTTGAAAAACCAAAAGCCCCAGCCTATCACATTCTTCCAAAGCCTCTCTATTAAAAGGAACGCCTCCTGTGCGAACAGCATTAAAGCCCAGTTCCTTGATTTGTTCCAACTCTTTTGCAATAGAGGCTTCTCTGCGATGGCTGTATGTTACGCCGTGTATTTTAATTACGGAATCGTTTAAAAAGAAATCACCCTGTTTGCAATCAAATTTTTTAAAACCGAAATTCGACGACAGGTAGTTTGAACCATCTAAACGAATTTCCAGTGCATAAATCTCTGGCGTTTCTATAGACCAGAACTTTACATCTTTAAATCTCAAATGCAGCGTAATGTTGGTATTTTCTTTTTCAAGTTTAACTTCTTTTTGAATAGACGAAACTTCCAATTTTGGGTCGCGGGCAAAAATTTTCAATTTTGCCACATAGTTTCGCGGATTGTTAAAAGACAATTTCACATTTATTCGCCCGTGGTCGGCATTTGTGGCTATTTCCATAGAGGTTAGCAAGGCTCTTTCGCCACTTATTATGGATACTTTGCCTGTAAGCCCTGCAAAGGGACTGCGCTTCCAAGGTAGCCCTAGAGGCATTTGCTCGGCTGGTATAGGATCTCCACCAGAAATTAGCTCAAAGTCGCCGTTAGACGAAACAGTGGATATTTTAACGCACAGCAAATTTTCGTGGTTTGTTTTTGCAAACTGTGAAATATCAAATTCAAAAGGAGTGCTTGAGCCAAAATGGTCTCCCACTAATTTTCCGTTTACCCAAACAACTGCATAAACAGCCACTGGTTCAAACTTCAGCAAGCATCTTTTGTCTTTGGTAGATAGGGAAAACTTTTTGTAATAAAAAGCTGTTGTGGCCGTATTTTCTTCGTCCCAGATATGCGGAATTTCCACATTTTTGGCTTTGCTAGGAATTTCAGTAAACCAATGACCTGCAACACCTTTATTTTCGGTGTCCCAAATCATTTTCCAGGCGCCATCTAAATTCGTTTCGCTCATAAGTAGAGAAATATACTAAATTTTTTTTACTATTTTATCATTAAATAAGCTAGCTCTACTGCTTCTTTCGCTCTTGCGGAGGAGGCTTTCGGAGTTTAAAATGGAGGGGGTCCAATGATATACGGATATATCCGTGTAAGTGCGGATAGTCAAAACGCAGAAAACCAGAAATGCGAAATAGAGAATTTCGCAAAGCAGCACAGCATAACCATAGACGAATGGATAGAGGAAAATGTATCCTCTATGCAAGACTTGCAAAATCGCAAGCTAGGCAAGATTATTGGTAATGCTAAGGATGGCGACCTTATAATAGCCAGTGAGCTTTCGCAGATGGGGCGTAACCTATTGCAGGTTATGGAAATGCTCAATTATCTGTTGAATAGCGGAGCGCGGGTTTGGACAATCAAAGACGGCTATAAACTGGGAGACGATATTTCCAGTAAAATGCTCGCTTTTGCATTTGGACTTTCCGCTGAAATAGAACGCAAAATGATTTCACAACGTATTCGCGAAGCTCTTGCTGACATAAAAGCTGGAGGCAAAGTGCTTGGTCGCCCAATTGGGAGACGTAACACAGAATCCAAGCTAGCTAGCAGGGCAAGCGAAGTGCAGCAATTGCTCTCGTGCGGATATAGCCGTGCAGCGGTGGCTAGGAAACTAAATGTGCATAGAGACACATTAGCAGCATTTTTGAAGTGCCAAGCTAACAAATGAGGCTCATTCTGAAAACTCTAATTCAGACCATTTTCTAAACTCCTCACTATGTACTTTTCCTCTCTCTTTATTTTGCTGTTTCTTGCTTTTGACGCTTACGGGCAGCAACAGGGAGAGCCATAAATTCCTTTTTACTCTCAGATTTAATGAACTTCATTTATTGGCTTTATTTTTAAAAATTTTTTCTACATTATATTTTCACACATCAATAACAAGAGAATACATATATGAGAAATAAATTCTCTAAAATTTACCTTCAACCACAAGGAAAACAAAATGCAATTCATAGAAGCATATAATTTAACAGGAATAATCATTGGGTTTGCAACATTCTTGCTCATAGGATTTTTTCACCCTTTGGTGATAAAAGGGGAATACCATTTTGGCGTGAAATGCTGGTGGGTGTTTTTGTTGCTCGGAATTCTCGGAATTATTGCCGCATTGTTTTTTCACAATGCCATCGCTTCGTCTTTATGCGGTGTTTTTGCCTTTTCTTCGTTTTGGTCTATAGGCGAGCTTTTTCAGCAGAGAAAACGTGTGGAAAAAGGCTGGTTCCCTAAAAAAGAGAAAACCTAGCTAAGGTGTGGAGCTTAAGCTTTCCCCTGATGGTGCGTTGTTTGGAGCTTCTTCTGTAGGTTCAGGGGCTTGAGTTTCTTCTGGTGGTAATAGCTTGCTGTCTTCTTCTTTTATCCTTTTTGCCGCATCTTGAAAAATCCCGGTCACTTTTGAACGAATATGCCAGTTTTCTAGTTTGGAATCCGATATAAAACCAATACCTTGCAGAACATCGCCTGTTTCGCCAACAACGCGCACAGGACCATCTGTGCGAATTTTATCGTCTATTTTTAGCCACAAAAGAGAATCTGCTCTAACCGCTGCTCCTTTTGGGGAAAGCGCATAAACCCTGCCATAAGCTCTCACAAAAGTCATGCGCATATTTAAGTTTCCAGAATCTGCTCGCAAAAATGCCGCTTTGTTTCCAAGAGAATCGTAAATATCTGCAAAAATCGGTTTCACAAAAATGCTATCCGAGCCACCCCAGCGTTCCAAATATGCTGTTTTCACCCTCCAAGCAAGCCTGTTTCCTTCGTACAGAACCAAAACCGTAGTGTCTGAAAAAAGCATAACAGGATGTTCATTGGGTTCCCAAGCAACACCTTCCTCTTCAGTTTTAGTACAACTCAAGAGAGACAATATAAGGCCACTTATCAATAAAACTTTTTTCATTCTACTTCCATATAGTTACATTCAAATCCAAACCACGCCTATTTATTTTTTCCATTAAACTTTCTGCATCACTAAAAACTTTGAGCATTTCTCGCCTCAAATCCCCTTTTTGATTTTTATCCAAAGCAAGGGAAATAGTGTTTTCTCCGTTTTCCAAAATTTCTGCAATGGAGGCGATATTGTTTTTAACCGCTTCCAAAGATTTTTCCAAATTTGCAAAATTTTTGCCAAGTAAATCTGCATTTTCAATGGCACCATCCATATTCGGCTTTATGTTATTCAGAATTTCTGAAATTTTCTCTTTTGCATCTATCAAAGAATCTATTGAAGCACGTGCAGAACGTTCAGAGGAACTTGCAAAGTGCGAAACTTTGTTTCCTAATTTCTTTCCTTTTTCTGTTAATCTTTTGTAGTCTTTCATTTTTTGCTCAGAAAATAAAGTATCGGTTAGGTCGTTTACAATACCAACAATATCACTTGCTTCTTTTAATATATCTATAGCAAGTTCTCCAACGGTTGTGCTGCCAGCATCAAAATTACCTTTAATGCTAGAATTGCTTGCATAATATTTTTTGGAATCTCCAAGCGTTATTTCAACAACTCTTTCTCCCATTAATCCTACATTAACCAAACGAAATTCAGAGTTTATCGGGATTTTCACTTTAGAAAGCACAGCAACCTTAGTCCATACACAAGAATCTGTCAATTCAAATTTTTCCACATAACCTTTTGTGAGTCCATTCACTTTTACGTTATTGCCTATTTTCAAATTGCCAATTTCTTCAAAAGCTACAATATAATGATTGCGGGAGTGCCAAGGGCTGTTAGGATGCAAAAAGAACCAAGAGCAAAACAATAGTAGCAACACAGAAAGAACAATGCTATAATACAACCAAGGAACATCTTTAGACCGCATCTTTATTCTCCGTTTTTTGCTTTATTTGGGCTAGCAAAAGATCGTTTATGTCTTTAGAACTGTTAATTCCATCTTTTTTCAGCAGATGATCCATAGCAACAACTTCAGATATAACCGCAATATTTTTGCCTGGCAAAACGGGAATAACAACGTGAGGAATATCTATCCCTAAAATTTTATTCATAATTGTATCTAATCCAGTACGGTTATATTGTTCGGCAACATCCCATTTTTTGAGTTCCAAAACAATGTCTAAGCGTTTTTCTGTTCTAACGGCTTTTACTCCAAACATTGAACGAACATCCACAATGCCAATGCCTCTAATTTCAATATAGTGGTTAAAGCCTTGTGTTCCTGTTCCAAAAATAAAATTGCCTATGCGCCTTAAATCTATGGCATCGTCTCCAACAAGGCAATGTCCGCGCTCAACCAAATCCATAACACATTCAGATTTTCCAACGCCAGAATCTCCAATGAACAGCACGCCAACTCCAAAAATATCTATCATACTGCCGTGCAGAAAAATTTTTCGCGCAAAATAATTTTCCAAATGCCTCTGCAATGGTCTCGCAAAATTTATGGTTGGCAAGTCTGTTATCACAAGCGGGGTATTTGTTTTTTCGCACATTTCCACAAGTTCTCTGTGAGGTTCAAGTCCGTGCGTTAAAATCCAAAGCGGAGATTTATAGTTTGAAAATTTTGAGAAAATTTGTTCTCTAGTACCTTTTCCCACAGATTCTAAATAATTCCATTCCGTGTGCCCTAAAAGCTGTATATGCTCGTTTGCGTAATCGCCAAAAAATCCAGATAGAGCAAGGCCTGGTCTGTGCAAATCCACGCTTGTTATTTCCGAATCCATAAATTGATTTTTCAAATACAGTTTAAGTTCTGTTCCGTGCATTTTCAATAGCTCATTCACACTTAGAGGTTTAATAGATTTTTCTGGAACTTGTGATAGGTCTTTGAAACTCATTTTGCTACCTCGTTTGCTTTTTGAAAAGGTTTTGCAAGCCCAAGTTCGCTAAAAACAGCTGCACTTCTCGCTGCATAATCTATATTTCCTGTTATCTCTGCCAAGTGGAGTAAAATAGTAGCTGATGTAAAATATTGTTTTTTCTCTATGGATAGTTTCAAGGCGTTTTCATAAAGTTCTTTGGCATTTTCCCCTTTTAAATCTGCTACCCTTGCCTTGTAAAAAGCGAGTTGGCCGGGAGAGTTGCATTTGCTAATTTTTTTTATGTAAGAATCTGCTTCGCCGTTATTTTTGCTCCCTGCGGCCGCTATGGCGGCTTCGCCCAAAAATACGGAAGAAGCTTTTTTAAAAGAATTTTTGTTCGCTATTTCATAAGCACTTCTGTATTCACCCTGCAAATTGTAAAATTCCATATATGCTTTGTAAAAATCTTCTCTGCTTTTTTCGTCTAGGGAATTTATCCTAACCTTTTCAAATATTTTTTTTGCTTCTTCGTATTCCATTGCGTGTGTTGCAAGCGTTGCCATAGATGTTAAAATTCTGCCCTCTGCAACCAAATCCGCTTCTTTCTTTGCTTCTTTAAGTGCAAGCTCATATTGAGTGTATGCTGCGCTATAGCGCCCCTGCGAAAAATATTTTTTTGCTTGATAAGCATAATCGCCAGAGGCAGCGAAAATAATCTGAACCCCGATTAGTAGAATTATTCTTACCATGTGTCCTCCAATAGAGGTATGGAGTCTTTTTTCGGAATTTTACTGCGCAAGAACCAGAATTTTGATACCCCGCCCATAAAATCGTCTGCCCTGCCCAGCGTTTGCGAACCATCTGTGATTAGATTGCCAGTTGTTCCCATTACTGTGTTCAAGTTCCCAACCATGCTGTTAACATCGTGCAATGTGGTATCTAGCGAACTCAGTATAATAGATGCCTTGCTGGTTAATTGGTTCAAATTTCCAACTAGCCCCGTAAAGCTTGTGGTTATGGTATCGGCAAAAGCCGAGGCTTTTGGTATGCCTCCGTTTAAGTTTTTAACTACATCATCTATTCTAAACACCACCCCATTAGCCTCTACCAGCAAGCCATTTATTTTTCTTGAAGCATAGTCCAGTTGATTATACAAAGTGCGAGAACCTAGCAATGCGCCAACAGACGTGTTTGTGTCCACAATCATTTTCAAAAGAGAATCTGCCGCTACAACCAGCTTGCCTATGCGGTCTATAAGCTCGTTGGCGGTTTTTAAAACAGTTTCAATGTCTTGTGCTGTACCTGCTATTAAATAATCTCCATCAGATAAAACTTTATTGCCAACTTGAGAAATATCAATGTTTACAACCCTCTCAGATATTATATTTTGGTCGCGGGTGGCAAATACTATGGATTTATTCGTAATCCAGCGTTTATATTTGAGGTTGAGGATTAACTTTAACCTAACATGGCCGCTTTCGGTTAGCGAAATTTCTTCAACATGTCCTATATCAACTCCGTTTATTTGCACATTTGTGCCCTTGCGAAGCCCTTGCCCAGAAACCAAATCGCAATAAAGATGATATTCCTTTTTCCCAAGAACGCCGTCTTGCTGCAATTTAGACACAAGAATAAATACCGAAACGCATACAACAATGGCGAGCACCGCTCCCACGAGCAAACCAGAAAGCTCTGACCAGTCTATATAACGCAACAGTTTGACCATTGTAACCTAATGTAGAAAATACTATATTAGTCCTAATGTCACTATCACTTTACGACACCACTCTGCGAGACGGCAACCAGGCCAGAGGGATAAATTTTTCCCTTAACGATAAAGTTAGAGTTGCGCATTTGCTAAACGATTTTGGCGTGGATTACATTGAAGGCGGTTGGCCAAATAAAAGCAATCCCATAGACGAGAAATTTTTTAAGGTAATTCGCGAGGAACATATTTCAAATTCAAAAATTGCCGCATTTGGTAGCACAAAACGGCCGAAAATCAAAGCCGAGCAAGATTCCATATTGCAATATTTGGTTGAAAGCGAAGCCCCTGTGAAAACCATATTTGGAAAATCTTGGGATATACACGTAAGCGAAGTTATCCGCACCGAGCTAGAAGAAAATTTGGATATGATAAGTTCTTCCATAGAGTTTTTGAAAACACATTCGGAACAGGTGATTTACGATGCGGAGCATTTTTTTGATGGCTACAGAGCTAACCCAGAATATGCCTTGAAAACCATAAAAAGAGCAGAGCAAGCCAAAGCGGAATACATAGTTCTTTGCGATACCAATGGAGGAACTCTTCCTTGGGAAATTGAAAAAATTGTTAAGGATGTTCTTAAAAATGTTAATTGCAAAATTGGAATACATTGCCACAACGACACAGGCCTTGCGGTTGCAAATTCCTTGAGCGCGGTTGTTGCAGGAGCACTTCACATTCAGGGTGTTGTAAATGGTTATGGTGAGCGGTGTGGAAACGCAAATTTAATAACCATTGCTGCCGACCTTTGTTTAAAAATGGGTTATGAACTTAAATGCAAAGATAACATATCTCGCTTGCGCTATTTTAGCCTTGCCGTTGACGAGGTAGCAAATGCGCAAAGTGATATTCGCGCTCCTTTTGTTGGTGAAACAGCCTTTGCCCACAAGGGTGGAGCACATATAGACGGTGTGCTGAAAGTTGCGCATAGCTTTGAGCATATCAACCCAGAAGCTGTTGGAAATACAAGGGAATTAATAACCAGTGACCAAGCTGGAGGTGCGCTAATTGCAGAAAAACTATCTAAAGTTTTGCCCAATATAGATAAGAAATCACCGATTGTCGCGGAACTATTAGAAATTGTGAAGCATAAGGAAAATCAGGGTTTTGCATTTGATACCGCAGGAGCAAGCTTTGAAATGCTAGCTCGCCGCCATCTCGGTCTTTTCAAAGACAAATTCAAACAGCTTGGCTACCGTGTAATAGAAGATATGGGCGAAGACGGGCTTCACGTTTCAGAAGCCTCTGTTAAATTGCAAATAGGCGATAAAATAATACACGAAGTGAGCGAAGGCGATGGGCCTGTAAACGCATTGGATATGGCACTCCGCAAGGCTTTAATTGAGCATTTTCCGGGCATTGCCTCTGTTAAGCTAGACGATTACAAAGTGCGTGTTTTGGGCAGCAAGGTTGGAACAGATGCTTATGTGCGAGCTTGGATAACCTTTGGAGATGGCAAAGAAAGCTGGCATACTGCAGGTGTCAGCACCAATATTATTGAGGCATCTTGGCTTGCTTTGCTAGATGGGATTAATTACTATATTCTAGTTACTGAGATGAGGACAAATCAATGAGTGACGTTTGTATAACAAGGCAGCCTATAATTAATAATAAGAAAGAGTTATTTGCTTACGAATTCTTATTTAAAGGCAATATTGAATACAATATGAACACTAAATACCTCATAGACAACATAGTTAATAATCCTGGAATAGAAAAAATGAAAGGAAAAACATTCGCATTTTTTAAATGTGATTATGATTTTTTGATTAGCGAAGCTCCAGAGAAGTTAAATCCAGAAATGTTTGTTATGGAAATTTTGCCAACCGTATTAGCAGACAATAAAGCCGTAACAGCTGTTAAACAATTGTACGAAAATGGTTTTAAAATTGCACTAGACGATTTTGACCTCAACAAAGAAAACTCTGCGCTCATTTCACCTATTATTCCTTGTCTCAGTTTTTGCAAACTCGAATATCAAAAATTCAAAGAATCTGAAATATATTCCAAGCTAGTGGATATTTTTCATAAATATAAAATTCAGGTCATATCAGAAGGCTTAGAATCAATGTCCGATTTTAAGCATAGCAATAATGTTGGTTCAGATCTTCATCAGGGCTTTTTTTTTGCAAAATCAGAAGCAAAAACTACCATCAAAATGAAGATAGATACGATGGGAGCTTTGCACGTTCTCAATCGCATATCCGGCAATTATTTAGACCAAGATTTAAGCGTTTTGGAACAGGAATTCAAAAAATATCCAGACTTAACGGTTAATTTGCTAAAATATTTGAACTCTGCACACTTTGGTATGCGTACCGAAATAAAAAACATTAAACACGCCTTAACTATGCTTGGAATTTCCAAACTAAAACGATGGCTTTTAATTCTAGCTTACGACACTAACAAAGAGATAAGCCTTGACCGTTCTCCGCTTTTGATAAATGCAATGATGCGAGCCAGTTTTTTTAGTGGAGTAGCAAAAAAACTTAAATGGCCAATAGACCGATCAGAAAAAGCATATTTAATGGGTTTAATAAGCCATTTAGACGCTCTTTACGAAACATCTTTTGAAAACATACTTGAACAGATTTCACTTGACCCAGAAATATCAAAAGCATTGCTAGATGGAGAAGGAACTATGGGGTTATTGCTAAATATAATTACCATTATTGAAAGGGGCGATATGGAAAGTGCAACTGATGCATTAAGATCCTTGAATCTCACGCAAAAAGATGTAAATGAATGTTTGATGGATGCTTACACAAGTTCTTTGTCAATTGCGTGAAAACTCCAAATACCATTCAGCAAATTGCTTAATACCAGTTTCCAAAGATATTTTAGGGCAATATCCAGTGGCTTTTTCTAGTGCTGTAGTATCTGCCCAAGTAACTGGCACATCCCCAGCCTGCATAGGCAAGAATTCCTTAATTGCTGTTTTTCCCAATTCATTTTCCAAAATTTCAATAAAACGCATCAAATCAACAGGTTCCCCGCGCCCAATATTAAAAATCCCCCCATTACAATTATCCAGCACCGCAATAGTACCATTCACAATATCGTCTATGTATGTGAAATCTCTTTTCATATTTCCGTTGTTGAATACATTTATGGGTTTGCCATCCAAAATATTTTTTGCAAACAACATAGGTGCCATATCTGGTCTGCCCCAAGGACCATAAACGGTGAAATAACGCAGTCCTGTTATGTTTAATCCAAATAAATGCGAGTATGTATGCGCCATCAATTCGCAAGATTTTTTTGTAGCAGCATATAAGCTAATGGGATTATCAGTTCTATCTTCTGTGCTAAAAGGAATTTTGGCATTATCCCCATAAACAGAGCTACTACTGGCAAATACAATATGTTTCACACCAAAATTTCTGCAACATTCAAAAATGTTCAGCGTTCCAGTTATATTGCTATCCACATAAACCTGAGGATTTTCCAACGAATAACGAACTCCCGCCTGCGCCGCCAAATGCACAACAGCATCTATTTTGTTATCCTTAAAAACCCCCGACAATTTCTGTTTATCACAGATATCAATCCTGTAAATCTCAGAATCTAAACGTTTTAATCTCGCTTCTTTCAATTCCACGGAATAATAATTGTTCATATTATCCAAACCTATAACCTTATCGCCTCTTTGCAATAGTGCAATGGCAACCGCATTGCCAATAAATCCGGCTGCACCGGTCACAAGAATATTCATAACAAAAATATAAAAAATTCTATATTGCCTTTTATGATTCCCAATAGAGTTTTTTTTGTATGGTTTGGCAATAAACTGCCACTAGCTACCGGGCTTGCAATACTCTCCACCAAACAGGTTCAAAAACCCGAAGAAACCATTTTGTACATAGAAAGCAATGAAGAAGAAATGTGCGGAGAAGGTTACGATTTAATAAAAAACGAACTTGGCATAACACTAAAAAAAATTGATGATTCCATATTCGCAGACTTGGGAGACAAAGGTATATGCAGCCATCTGTATAAACTTCTCAAAAAACCTGTGTCAAAAACAAATTTATTGCGCTATGCTCTTTTATACAAACAAGGCGGCGTTTATTTAGATACCGATATAATAACCGTTAAACCCTGGAACGATTTGTTAAAATATAAAGGTTTTTGCGGGCTTGAACCGGTGGCATTTCCGCAAAGGCTATACACTTCCAAAAATCCCCTGTTGTATTTACTCGCCTGGATTCGTTTTTTTTGGAGGCTTTTGTGCGTCTATCTCCCGCACGGAGAACAGATATTCAGACCAACAGAAAAATTCTTCTCCCTTTGCGCCAATGGTGCAATTTTGGGTTCCGAACCTAAAAATGAATTTTTTGAAAAAGCTTTTGCTTCCATAAATGCAATGGATGAAAAAGAACAGTTGAAACATTATCGCTTGGGCACTCACATTATGCAAAAAACAACTGGAAATAAATCTTCGGAAATTATGGAAACGTTCCCTCCAGCGTATTTTTACCCTGTGGGTCCTGATATAAGCGTGCATTTATTTCGCGATGGTTCTGCAAAACGCTTGGATAAAATTTTATTGCCGCAAACTAGAATTATACATTGGTATAACAGCGTTGAGAAAAAATATTTGCGACAGCAGCTTAATTTAAAATGGATAGAAGAACACCCAACATCTGCCTTTGCTAAATTGGCACGTGATATAATTAATACGTGATTCCATCTCGCCAAAAACCAATTAAAAGTCTAATGATATTTTTTATGCCGTTTTTTATATTAGCTTCTCTTTGCAGTGGTTCACTCATAGGAGTTTTAATATAATAACGAAACCATTCATGCGCAAGAGGAACGTCATAATATTTCCACGGCTTTTTAGGACCAGTCCAATGAAAAATCGCAGGGTTATTCCAAGCATCGCTAAGTTCTCCCGCTGAATAAAAAATATCGTACCTGCGGATATAGCCGTTGTAACTCCGTATTTTACTTTCCGTAACATTCCACTTGCATGGCAAAAAAGCAATTTTAGGATAGCAAACAAAATTTAAAATAACTTGGTCGCCTGCCTCTATTTTGCATAATTTTTTGTCTCCAATTTTTGCCAAGCATTTTTGCTCAATATCATTTGCTCGCCATTCTTTAAGATTCATAAGCATAACACCAGAATTTATGCAAAAATCCGTACTTAAAAAACCTGCCTGCTTGTGTTTTTTACGCTGAGTTACTCCGCCGTAATAATTAGGAACCGCCGCTATATAATTATCTCCAATATCAAAATCCCATAATTCTCTTAAATCCTCACGAACTAATGTGTCTGTGTCTAAGTAAATAATTTTTTCCAAATTTGGCAAAAGAGAAGGAAGCATTATCCTAAAATATGCAGCGTAGGTAATGTAATTGCCTAAGTCTATATTGTTGAATTTATCTTTTAAGTCTAACAAATTTATTTGGCAGCTTTCTTCAAAGCCTTTTGCGCAATCTTTTAATTTTTGTTGAAAATCATTGCTAACTTCGCCAGCCAAAAGCAAATTAAAAACATAAAAGCTATCTGCATTTTTATTATGCAAAGCACTTGCAATAACCACACTCATGGCGGATATATTTTTAGCATCGCTTGCAAGCGATATGTGAATTTTACTTGTCATAATTTCTCCTATAATATACAAATGTAAAAGAGCCTCTAGACGAGGTTCTATTTATAAAATTTTGTTTTTCTATATTACCAACCTGAAAGATGCCAAATTTTGAGGAAAATATTTAATATGATTTGTACTATATGTGAGAAAAAATTAGATGATGCCGAAAGTTTTTTAATTCAAAGCGATATTTTCGCAGATAAAAAATATAAGGTGAGAATTTGCGAATGTGGTCTTGGTATAACAGAGGTAACTGAAGATAGCATAGCAAAGGAAGCAAACGATACGATGTACAACAATATATCGCAACGCATGAATATCTATTTTTACGAATTGCGGGGTCATATTATAGCACGATATCAAGACACCTTGAAATTGATTGAAAAATGTGTGCCTCCTGGTAAGAAAATTTTAGAAATAGGTTCCAATATAGGTTTCACATTGAACATAGCAAAAGATAATGGATATGATATTACTGGTTGCGAACTAAATGATAAATGCAGGGAAACCTCAAAACTATTGTGGGATATACCAGTTGAAAGAGATTTTTTTGAAATAAAGGAAAAATTTGACATAATCGTTATGTGCGATGTTTTAGAGCATTTGCCAGATCCAAATACTGCACTGAAAAAGATTCATTCGTTATTGAATGATAAAGGACTTTTGTTTATTCAATTACCAAATAGGCAAAGCAAATTTTGTTTAAAATTAAAAGAAAAATGGTCTTTTTGGTGTGTCCCGGATCATAGATCTCATTTTACAGTAAAAAGTCTATCCGCTTTGCTTGCAAAAAATGGTTTCTCAGAAAAGTTTCATAGAACTGTCGGATTTTACAATCAACTTTTTGTTTGGAAGCTCATTTGGCCTAGCTGTTTGCGTACTCTTCTGAAGAGAATTATGAATTCAAATCTGAAAGTCGGCTTTAGAAAAACGGGATGGTTCAAGGGAGACATTATTCAAATGATAGCTATGAAACAATGAAATTTTCTATATTGCAACATGAAAGGAAGAAAAGCAGTGAACATTAATAGCTTGTTAAAGTTTCGTACGAATTTGTTGTTAAGAGTACAACGAAAATTTCATAGATATTCAAAATCAAAGAATGAAACTGAATTAAAGCTACCACTTGCTATTTACTATAGAATTAGCGATGCTGGCTATGCCAAAACAAAACCATCATATATAAACAACGAAAATTGCTTACGCAATGCTGTAAAAAAATTTCCCATTGGAAGCTGCATATGGACAATTATAGCGGATAATTGCTCATACGAAACTATGCAAATGATAAAAAAATATGTTCCCGAACAATCTATTCACGCTGTTTCGGTTGGGCATGGAGCAGGTACATTTAGATTAGCTTATCAAATGGCTTTAGAACTAAACGATAACACACCGGTATATTTTCTTGAAAACGATTATCTGCACAAATCAGGTTCGCTCGAAGTTTTATTAGATGGGCTTTCGCAACCTTATTCTTACGTTACATTGTATGACCATCCAGATAAATACGATAATAAGCATTTTGCCGTGAAAAATGGAGGAGAAAAAACTCGCGTGCTTATTGGCAAATATTCTCATTGGAAAATTGCACATTCCACAACCATGACATTTGCTAGTATAGTAAAAACATTAAAGCAAGATTTGAGCATATTTGACCGCTGGACACAAACAAAACACCCGTATGATTGCCAAATATTTGTGGAACTTGCACGTAAAAAACATTTTGTGATAAGCCCATTGCCCGCTTTTTCAACGCATGGAGAAACTGCTTTCTTGGCTCCATTGGTAGAATGGGAGAAGGTAGCGTTGGAGAGTTGTGTATGATTTACCATAGCACAAGAGTAGAAATGGTAGATTTTTTGCCAAGCGAATATTCCAAGGTTTTGGAAATTGGCTGCAATGAGGGGAATTTTAGGCAATTTACAAGCAAACAATGCCAGTACTGGGGCATTGAGCCATTTGAAGAAGCTGCAAATATTGCCAAAACAAAAATTGATAAAGTTTTAGTTGGATTTTATGACAAAATTGCAAATGAAATTCCCGATAATTATTTTGACTTGGTAATTGCCTTTGATGTTATTGAACACATGGAACAGCCTTGGAATTTTTTGCGATCCATAAAAGGAAAAATGACTGCAAATGCCTCTATTGTACTTTCCATTCCCAATGTTCGCTATTATAGCAATCTCAAAGAATTATTATATAAAAAAGATTGGAAATACAAGGACTGGGGAATTTTGGATATAACTCATTTGAGATTTTTTACAAAAAAAAGCATAATTCGTTTGTTAAACGATAGTGGTTTTGAAATAAAGAAAATACAAGGAATAAATCCTACAAAATCTTTAGAACGGTATTTGCCTATATACTGGTTGCATAGAATTATTCTCGGTTCCGATATAAAATTTTTACAATTCGCAGCAATGGCAAAGATAAAATGAAAGGAGATGCATGAAGAAAGTTTTTTTAACATTTTTCCCTATGGGAGAGAATGAGCATTTAGCAAAAGATGTTGGTGTTATTCCTAATATTATGTCTAAAAATTTTGGTTATGAATCTTATTTAGCTGTTTATGACAGAGGACAAAAATTTGACTATTTAAATTCTGTAGTGAAAGATTTAAAGATTTGGAAAATAAAATCTCCCTTAAAACCAAAATTTGGTAAACTTTCTTTGCAATCTATTCTATTTTTTGTCAAAAATTCTCGCAAAATAAATGTTGTGAATTTTTATCATTTAAAATGGGAAACAAAAATTTTAGCTATTATTTATAAGTTTTTTAATCCAAAAGGTCTTGTTTATGTAAAAGTAGATTTTGATATTTATAAATTTAAACCACTCAAAATAGCAGGGATGCGCTCGTGCATAGATTTAGTTTCTGTTGAACAAACGCAAGGTGTATGTATTTTAAAGGAGCATTTTTCTGAATGGAAAGATAAAATTATTCATATCCCTAACGGTATAGATTTTGAACTTTTGAAAAATTTAGGATTTGATCATTTGCAGAAATCAGATAAAGAAAAATTGATAATAACTGTTGGTCGTATTGGGCTTATCCAAAAAAATAATAAAATGATGTTAGATGCCTTAAACAGTTTGGATTTGAAAGATTATAAATTTGTTATTATTGGACCTATTTATGAGGAAGCAAATATCAAATCTGATATAGAACAGTTTTATTTGAACAATCCTAGTTTAAAAGATAAAGTAATCTTTGTTGGAGGTATATATGATAAGGGTGAACTCTATTCTTGGTATAAAAAAGCAAGTGTATTTTGTTTAACAAGTAAGTGGGAGAGCTGGTGTTTGGCACTAACCGATGCTATTTATTTTGGTTGCGAAATAATTAGTACAAATGTTGGTTGTTTTGAAGATATTACAACCAATAGCGATTTTGGTTATAAAATAGAAAAAGCGAATGATTTGCGAATTTTGCTAGAAAAAATTGTAAATGGACAAATCAATGTATTGCAAAACTATGAAAAAATAATTGAACGAAGTAAAGAATTTGATTGGTATTCTATTTGCAGCAAATTGGATAAAGCGTTAAAGGAATGTAAAGTGAATGATTAACGTAAAAAAAACGTCTTTTTATTTAACGGGCTTTAGGCTTCTCAGAACTTTTTTAGGAATAGCCTCGGTTTTGCTCACGGCTCGTTTTTTTGGAACCAGCGAAGAACGAGATTTTTTTATTTTAGCTATGACAATAACAACCGTTTTGCCTGCTCTGACATTTAGTGCTTTGTGCGAAATTTTCAGAGCTAAATTCGTGCATATAAGGGAAACTTTAGGTTTGGAAAAAGCAGTTGCTTCTGCGAGAACTTTAATATGGGGCATATTTTTCATTTGTCTTACTATGGTTGTTTTGGGAATTTATAAGGCAGAATTGCTTGCCGTTGTTTTTTCTGAAAATATTTCCGAAAATTCACTTAAAGAACTTGCCTTTATGATTCGTTTCACTCTCCCTATTATGATTTTTTCACAACTCAGTGCTTATTGGATTAGGGCATTGAATTGTTTTGAGACTTTTTATGTTCCAGAGATTGCCGGAATGATATCTAGTATTATAGAAGTAATTTTAATCATTTGTTTTGCTCCTACAATAGGTATTTATTCTTTGCTCGTTTCTAGTTATTTCAGTAATATTTTGCTTTTTTCTGCTGTTGTGTTTTTGTTACATAGAAAATGCCCAGATTTTTTAAGTTTTAAAATGGAATCTTTTTCTGCGATAAAACCTTATATTGTTGCTGCTCTTCCATTTTGGATTGGTTATTTGCTAGGGCAAGCTACCACAATCGTAGAAAAAAAACTCAGCTCTGGTTTTGGCATAGGCAATGTTGCTATTTTGGATTACGCCCAAAAACTGCTATCTGTTCCGCAGTCGGTTGTGTTTAGCGTAGTGACTTCGGTTTTAACTCCTGTTCTAGCAAAATATTTTGCAAATAATTGTAAAAATGAATTTGCAAACGAAAGCCTTTCATTCTATAGATTCATTCTCATTTTATTCGCTCCATTCGCATTTTTAATGTTTTTTTGCTCCAATGAACTTGGAAATTTGCTTTTTGCCGATAAGGTTTCATTGCAAGAAATGCATAAATTCGCAGTTGCAGTTTCCATCTACGCTTTTGGGCTTTTTGGAGTTATCCATTATATTGTTTTTGTACAAATACTTATAGCACAAGGGCAGAATGTTAAAGCCTCCGTTGTTCCAACATTGAATCAACTTGTACTTGTTACCTGCAATCTGCTGTTTGCTTATCGCTTTGGCATTTGGGGTTTTGCCGCCAGTTGGAGCGTATGCCATTTTATCAGTGGTTTGATTCTTATGTTTATGTCAAAAATTAACCCAAAAGATATTACCATTTCAATTGCTAAAATCATTATGCTTTATTTGTTTTCCTTTGGCTCGTTCTTTTTGATAAAAAATATTTTTTATACTTTGGGAGATGTATTTAAAATTATACTTAGTTTATTAGTTTTTGCAATTATTTTGCTTATAGGGCTTTTTGTATTTAGGTTTGAGGAGAGGAAAAAAATATGGGCGAAAATATTTTGAAAATACCAAAAAAAATTCACTATATATGGCTCAGTAATGATCCTTTGCCGCATTTGCATAAACTCTGCATTGAATCATGGAAAAAACATTGCCCTGATTATGAAATTATCCATTGGAATATGGAAAAATGCAGGGAGATAATAGAAAAAATTAAATTTGTGCGTGAAGCTGTGGAATTAAAAAAATGGGCTTTTGCAAGCGATTACATTAGAGCTTATGCGGTTTATAATGAAGGCGGAATTTATTTAGATAGTGATGTTTGCCTTTTTCAAAATTTTGATGAATTTTTAAAGAATGATTTTTTCACAAACATAGAATTTACGGTGCATTTCAAAAAAAATAAATCGTGGAAAATGCTGGATTCAAACGGCGTAAAAAAAGACAAATCAAAAATCGCTTTGCCCGGACTTGCCTTGCAAGCGGCAATTTTTGGTGCAAGAGCGAGTCACCCATTCTTAAAAAGCTGCATGAGTTATTATGAGAACAGCGATTTTATTTTGCCAAACGAAAAATTGAACATTGAAAATATATGCCCCTATGTGCAGGCGCACACTGCACAGGAATACGGTTTTTTATATAAAGATAAATTACAAAAATTGAAGGATGGAATGACTATTTACCCAAGTGATGTGTTTTTACCGAGTTGCATAAAATCGGAATTCAAGCCCTTTGCAATACACGTAACTAGTGGCAGTTGGAGACCATTTTTACAAAAGTTAATTAGATTCATAAAACGTGCACCGAGAAAGTCTATAGAAGAAAGATTAAAGGAATATGAAAATAAACCACCACTAAAACTTCAAGGATATTAATTATAATGAAACCCCTCATTTTTATAACCGTTGCCGCCATAATATTGCAAACAGTAATGCTTATGCTTTTTTGGGCATTGCCCGATGCTCTTGGGCTTTCAATAAGGCAATTTTATCAAGGGAAAGAACTTTGGCAACTCTGCATGGCTTATGGGGCCATTCTGTTTATGTCTTCTTTTTTTGCATTGTGGCAATGGAAGTGGCGGAGTACTCTAATTCCTACCCGTTTGCTCGCTATTTTTTTAGGTTTTTATTTTGCGGTTGCCGTTGTTGATTTTGAGGTTTTGCGTTTTAACCACCAAAGGCTTTCATATTCATTTTTACGGACATATTTTCACGCGTCAAATATTTTTGACAATACAACCATTTCTTTATTTGTAGGAGATTCAAGTGGAACTGCGCTGTGGTTAGCATTGTTGTTTTTTGGGCTTGTGGGTGGCATTTCGGTAGCTATTTTCCTTCCAAAACTTCGCCAAGTAAAACCTTTTAGCATTAAAGTTCCGCTTTTTCTTGGAATTTCTGGGATTGTTCTATCTGTGATTCCTCTCATTTTATTTTTAAGCGGAGCGAGAGGAACTAAAATAATTCCGATAATAAATATTCCTGTTGATATGCGTTTCACGCTCGGCAGACACACTCTAACCTCACCAATTTTGCATATAGGTGCTTTGGAAATTTTTGAGAGATTCAGAGACAATTATAAAATCACAGAAGAAAATATCAAAGATTTATATGTATTTCTGCCACCAGAATTTTCTGAATTTCGTCCAAACTTGGTGGAATTTCCCGCATTCCGCAATGCCTCAACTCACGAATACAAAGCAAAAATTCCATATAATATAATTCTCGTTTTTGGCGAATCGTATAAAGGAAGAATTTTTAACCAAATGCTTTCTGGTGACACAACCCTTGCACCCAATTTATGGAAACTCGCAAAAGGCGGCGGGCTTTGGTTTAGAAATGCGTTTAGCGGCGGCTACCCAACAGTTAGGGGAACAATGTCAACTTATTTAGGTTTTCCTTCGCACCCAAACCGAGATGTGCCCAGCTTTTATGCTTCAAATAATTTCACAGGCTTTCCTGAATTATTGACCGATCATTCAAAAGTATATATAACAATCTCCAATCCTATTTTTGACCATACTCTGCCTTTTGTGACAAAATTTTTCAATAATTGGCAAATCGTTGGTGATACGGAAATTGAAGGAAGCATAGATAGTTTATGCGTAGATTTAACAATTAACCTACTGAATGATTTGCCTACGAACAAACCATATCTTTTAGTGTATAACACAGCCTCAACACACATTCCATTTTACAACTACCCCGATAATTTTGCGACAAAACCAGATAATGCAATGACCAGATACAGAAACGCTGTGAAATACACAGATAACCAATTTGGGCGTTTGCTCGAATACCTTTCTACCCGTTCCGATTATGAACGCACAGTATTAGTAGTTTTGGGTGACCACGATACCCCTGTAGATTCCGTTGATTACGCATACCCACAGCCAATTGGCGTTTCTGCTGCACAGATTTTTATGGGCATATTTTCAGCCGATACAAATCTTTTCAAGGAATTAGAAGTTCGAGATGATGTTGCTTCGCAGTTAGATGTTGCTCCTACAATTTTAGATTTAGCACTGGTGAGAAGTGAAAATCATTTTTGGGGCTATGATTTGCTCACAGAGGAACGTCCCGCCGAACAGCCTGCCCTATTCTTTTCTGAGAATGCGTATTTTTTGGGTTTTAGAGATTTTGTTTTAACGGGCGGACTTGAAAGAGGGGAAGTTTTTATAGGAAAAACCAGTTTTTCGCCAACTACTGATAGTTTATCTCTAGCTTGGAAAAGGCGGGCAGTTGGCGCAAGCAAAATTTTGCGTTCGCTACTCAGAGACGACAAAATGCAACCAGCACATCCACATTAAAATTAAAGCGAAGCGGTGAAAAGATAACCTAGAACTTGTTTTGCATAGCTCCCATAGATAATATTGGCAATTTTTATTGCATGGTTTATATTTCGCAAGCGGTAAAATATAGAACGGTTTGAGTGAAATTCAAGTGCCTTTTGCAAAATAGTTCGAACTTCCTCATTCAAATTTTTATTATTATCAAACATATATTCAACAAAGTTTTTCAAGCGATTTTTGCGAATTTTTCTGCTGTCGTGTGTACTTGTAACTTGTGCTGGATGCTTTCTCCATTTTGTTATTATCTCATTTATATATATAAATTTATTTTCTGCTATTGCATTGGTTGCAGATACCCAATCGTGAGCGTATTCATTTTTTTCTATTGGAAAATATATTTCTGCCGCTTGCTTGCTTATCATTTGCGATGCTCCCTGATACAAATTAAAAGCGTAGCACTGATAAATAAATCTTTTGATTTGCGAGGTAAGATATTCTGCCTGATAATTTGTTGGTTGAAACAAATTTAAAAGAGCATCATTTTCAAAAAATCTCTGCGCTCTGCCTGCACACACAAAATTTTCACCTATATTTTCCCTCAATACCTGCAAATGATTGGGAAGCCAAATATCGTCTTGGTCGCTGAATGCTATAAAATCCCCTTTGCAAAGAGAAACCGCTTTATTAAAATTTTCTCTATACCCTAAATTTTTCTCGTTTTCGTATATGCGAAACCTGCTGTCTTTATTCTCATATTCTTTTAATATTGATAATGTTGAATCATTTGAAGTATCATCGCAAATCACAACCTCAAAATCATTCTCTGTTTGCGCCAAAATTGAATCCAGTTGTTCCCGAATGTATTTTTCGCCGTTATATGTGGTCATCGCTATTGAAATCATAACATTCCCAAATAATCTGCAATTATCATTTTAGACTTACCTATATTTGCCAAAATAGAATTTTCATCTGCTAATTTGCGCTCTGCTAAGTTTTTTATTATTTTAGGTAAATTTTCCACTTCTTCCTTTTTCACAAAAATTCCAATATCATCACTCACATCTATAAGCCATTCGTTATGCTCGTATTCATCGTTTGAACCGCTTTCCAAAGAAATCACAGGACGCTTGAAAGCCAAGTAAAAATCCAAGCGAACCCCGCTCAACTCGCTGATTAAAATATCTGCCTTAGCCAAAACAGATAAATTATCTATTTCAGAACTGAAAGGAATATTTGTCAATTCTTTTTGTAAATTCGCTATAAATTCTTTTTCGTATATATAAGAATATGGATGCGGGCGGACAATCACGTTGTAGCCGGCACTTGCCAAATTTAAGATAAATTTTGAACCGTAGGTTTTCAAAATACCACGCTCGCCCCACGTGCTTGCCACCAAAATGGTTTTGCCATCGGTATTGCTTTGCAAATTTTTTGCCCTTTCAATCAGAGAATCCAAATAAGGTAATCCAGCGAGGACAATTTTTTTAGACTCAAACAGTTTCTCATAATGAGTTTGATGCAGCAAAATAGTATCGTAATTATCCAAACCGCCTTTTTTATAGCCAAGTCCAAGCGCATGAAAAATGTGTATCAGGTTTTTGCAATCCTTAGGTTTTTTAATGGGATAGCTAGGGCTTCCTATATTTGGAGTTGTTGCGAGAATATTTTTTTCTCTTAGGTTGCTTATAGTAGAATAACCTTTATTTCCCGTGCCAACAAATTTCACTTTAAATAAAGAAAAATCAGCGTCTAGATTTCCATAATCATAAAGCTCCAAAGCGGGATCGTTCATATCCATTGTGTAATAGATAAATTTTATTTTTCTCTTTATCAGTTCTTCCACAACATCCTTAAAATAGATCCAATACATTTTCCCTTCGCTAAAAATTGCTAGGTCGCATTTAAACACCTCTTGCTTTTGGCCCCTAATTTTGTAAAAAAGATTTTTGGCAAAATAAACAACGCTTCCAATAATTCCAAATAGTGCAGCAAACAAGGCATTTCCTGTACCAGGGTCTAAATAACCTTTTTTGCTTCCAAAATTCATTTTTGTTCTCCTTTGTAAAAATCCTTGTAAAAAACGCCTTTGTCGAACTTGTGCGTCCCCATTCGTAGTTCGGTATTTTGAATTTTGTGTTTCAATGGAACTTCGCTATCAAATAGATAAGAAAAAACAATAGGAAAGAGGTCTTGCGAAACATAAAATTCACTGTCGTATTTTTCGGCTTTTTCTCTGTTTGGCCAACGAACCACCATAAAGGCTCCGAATATATCGCGGAATTTCATATAGTCAGTGTTGCTGAAATCGTAGTTTTTTGGGAATTTGTACCCGTTGTCCATAAAAAATAAGCCGTGGTCACTCATAAAAATCACAATAGCATTGCTATTTGAAGTGGCCATTTCAATCTCTTCTTTCATAGCTACTAGGCATTTATTGTAAATAGGCATAAATTTTTGAATCTCTCTTTCTGTTGTTCCCATAGCTCCCAAAGAGGAATGTCCGGGGCACCCCATTCCCCACACAAAAATTTTGCTTTTCGCAGAATTGTTCTGTGCAAATTCTGCCATTTTCGCAAGGTATTGCCTAGTGGCACTTACCATGCTTGAATTCAGAGTTGCTTTCAACAGATTTTTGAATATTAAATTTTTAGGCTCTAGCAAATACATAGATGTAGTTTCATCGTGACCCACGAAATCGTAATAATTTTCTCCGCTAGATATATATCTATCGTGAGGATTATAAGTCCCTGTACTATATCCTTTGTTTCGTAGCAATATATTGGACACATTATTTCCTGCCATTCTTTCTCTGAAAAAATCACCACTTTCACCATTTGAAATAACTGCCTGAATATCTTGATTTTTAAGAGAACTTATATAAATGTTGCTGTGAACTACGGTTGTTACGTTGTTTATTTTTGCCAAATAATTTATATTAAAATCAAAAACACTAGACATTGTTGGTATTGTGGCATCTGCCATAGAATAAACATCGTATATTTTAAAATCTTTCTGTTCAAAAAGAGTCATTAAGTCGCCGTAATGCGGCAGATTAAAATGTTCAGCATAATCTTTATGCGGAAAAGCATCGTGCATAAAAAGATAAATACTTGCCGAATCTTTTAATTCAAGTTCAGAAAGCTCTTTGGGTATTTCAATTTTTTCGCTAAGTTGTTTGGAACCCAAACTCACATCTCCAACAAAGAACAGAAGATAAGCAGAAGCTATTAAAGAGAACACAGTAATTGCGCTCTTTTGCTTTATAACCGAGCTAGTGAATATCAAAGCAGCAACAAACAAAACCCAAAACGCTATTCTCAGTTCGCTTGTGTAATGTGTAATTTCCCTAATCATAGGCAAAAACATTATGGATAAAATGAATGAAACAGAAAATTTTGGAGAAAGAAAGAATGAAGCAATAATTGAAAAAAGTAAGAGAGCGGTTCCATAGATAATTGTGTCCACAAAATCAAAATAAACTGCGTTGGATTTGAAAATGAGAATAGCAGGAAAGGCCATTACGCTTATGTTGAGGATTATAGTTTCCAAATTAGGAACCGAAAAATGGATTCTGCTTTTTTTGATAACTTTGTAAACTAGCAAGGCTATGAGTGCAGCGAAAATTGCATACACATTTGATATTTTTTGCCCCACAAATGAGGTTAGCACAGAATGTATTGAAAGCACGAGCAAAAATTGCCAAGCGAAATCGAAGTTTAGTGCAGGAGGTACTTTTATTTTAGGCAGTTTGCAAACCATTAAATATCTTACAAAATTGAAAAACTGGTTAAAGCTCCAATATATCAAAAGAGCGGAATTTTGATCATAGAGCATAAAGAAAAACAGCATCGCTATAAAAATGCCCTGCTTGCGTTCAGGGGTATCGGCTTTTGCCGAGAGCAAAACCGAGGCTATGTTTATTGCCGTCATTATTATAGGCAACAAATTTATCCCAAAAAGCAAAAAGTCTGGCTTGCCCAAATCGCTTATGAACAAAAATTGCTCTCCGTTCAGCGGATTTTTTGTCAGAACTCCATAGGCAGCAAATAGCATAGGAATTTGTATGAATAAACTTGCAAGTGAGCGGAGCGCATAAAACGGGTAATAGGAGAAAGATTTGTAAAGTTCTCTCAGTTGGGAATGTCTTATTTTAGAATCTCTTATGGTGTTTATCTTTTGAATAAATGGTTCCAGCCTTTGCTTTATTGCACGTTCTTTGTTTTCTAGAATTCCTGTTAAATAGTAAAAAGGGGCAAGGCAAGCACTAACAGCAAGGGACAGCAATATTAGCGAAATTCCGTAAGAACTAGTTAATTCATAAAAACGAGTTAAGCAGAAATATATTGCCGATTCTAAAAATATCATTTTGCACCTTTAGTCAATTTATTCAAATCGTCTTCGGTATCAAGTTCCACTATTTGCCCGAGCTTTATGGGATACACAGAGACATTTATTTTATCTAACACCCTATTCGCAACTTCATCCCAAAATAAATTTTTATGATTTGGCTCTTGGTATGCGTCTGAAATTGCTTTTGCAATTTCAGCAATATCATCTTTTAACCAATAAGATATGCCGCACATATTAAAAAGATTTGTTCCACCTTTTTTTATATTTACAATTCTATCTTCCTCTGTTTCAAAAATCCAATCATCCGAATATCCTTCAATATATTTCCCAAAATAGCACGATTGTTTTAATTCAGACAAAAATACAGAACTATCACCAATATATAAATCGCCTTCGCAAATAAAGCAATTTTCGTTGCCAAGCACATTTTCTGCGGCTTTGAAAGAAGAAATATTATTTTTTTCCAAATACTCTATATTTTCAATAAGCTCTATATTTTCATATTTAGATTTTAGATATTCAAATTGCTTTTTTTTATATCCTACCACAATATAAATTTTTGAAACACCGCGTTCTTTCAAGGCATTTATTATGGTTTCTATCATCGGGGTGTCAAAAACAGGGATTAAAGGTTTTGCTATGGTTTTAGTGAGAGGCAACATTCTTGTTCCTGTGCCGGCAGCCATAATTATTGCAATTTCGCTCTGTGATTTCATTTCTCTCTCTATAATTCGTCAATGAGTTTTATAATCTCACTGAATGGCATTATATTGCTTTCAACTTCCTGTGCTCTATGATTTTTCAAAATTTCAACTGCGGTATTTCTCATAGCGGGAAAGGCACTTCTTGTTAGATGATTTGCATAAATAACAATATTTATACCGTGCGAAATCAACTCGCTTTCAGTTACGCTGCTATAAGAAGTAGGCACAACAACAATGGGTATTTGTTTTTCTTTTTCTCTGAATTTTTTGCAAAATTCAAATATTTCGTCTGGAGTTTTTTGGCGGCTGTGTATCATAATTCCGTCTGCACCAGCCCCTGCATAAGCAAAGGCTCTATTCAACGCATCTTCCATTCCTTGTTCCAAAATCAGGCTTTCAACTCTTGCAATAATCATAAAATCTTTTGTTCTCAAAGCCTCTTTGCCCATTTTTATTTTGTTGCAAAACGATTCTATAGTATCTTGGCTTTGCTCTACTTCCGTACCGAATAATGAATTGCGTTTTAATCCGATTTTGTCTTCAATAATCACGGCAGAAATTCCCATTCTCTCCAAAGTTCTAACATTGTAAACAAAATGCTCAGTTTGCCCGCCTGTATCGCCGTCTAGTATAATAGGTTTTGTAGTCACGTCCAAAATATCGTCCAGAGTTCTCATTCTAGATGAAATGTCAACAAGCTCTATATCGGGTTTTCCTTTTACTGTTGAATCGCATAAACTAGATACCCACATTGCATCAAATTGGCATAGATCGCCATTTTTTTCAACTATTGTTTTTTCTGCAATCAAGCCACTCAGCCCATTGTGAGCTTCAATAACCTTTACTATGGGGCATAAATTCAATAGCTGCCGCAATCTTTTGCGCCTATATTCTGGCATAGCCAGTTTTTCTCTTGTGATGGAATCAATTTTTGCTATCTCATAGTTATATGTATATGGTACCTCAATTAATTCCCCTCCGTATTTATTCAAATTTTTAATAACATTGTCTCTAATAACGGATTGCGGATATTGTTTCCAGTTATCTCCGTGTATAACATAATCTGGTTTAATAGAATTTAAAATTTCATCGTATAAAACCTCATCTTGTTTTACAACCTCGTCCACGTCCTTGGTATTTTTTATCATTTCCAAGCGTTCTTCAAAAGAGATGGTCGGGAACCTGTCGTATCTTATCATAGCTTTGTCGCTTAACACGCCAACAATCACTTTTCCGTATTTTTTAGCATTTGCAATTATGTTTAAATGTCCGCTGTGAATTATATCTGTAGTGAAACAAGTATATACTTTTTTCATTTCGTTTGCTCCTTGTTAATATAATTCATAAAACTGATAGCATTTTCCAAAGCAGATTCCTTTGGGCGCGCCAAATCGTCTCTTGATTCATTGGCAACTTTTATTTCTATAAATGTCAACTTTCCCAGATTATTAAACTCATTCATAAGGCTGTTGAATTCATCTGCTGTTTGAATTAGAATAACATTGGAATAACCGCAAACTTTTGCTGTTTCGGCATATTTGAAATTCGGTGCAGCGGTTGGCATACCGCCAACGGATTCGTGCGCATCGTTGTTTAGGCAAATATGAACAAAATTTTTAAGTCCTTGATTTCCGATAAATGCTAAATTGCCCAAATGCATCAAAGCTGCACCATCACCATCTAAGCAAATTACTCTTTTATTCGGAGAATTTTTAGCTATGCCAAAAGCTATCATTGAAGCGTGTCCCATGCCACCTACGGTTAAAAAACATTGATTGCGATTGTTCTGCTCATAAACCTCTCTTGAGATTTTGCCCGTTGTGGACACAACTAAATCATTTTCAGTTATTTTTTTCATAATTTCAGAGATAATATGCTCGCGATTTAATTTGTAAGTATTGGTATAAGCAGCATTTGTTCTTTTATCAAAGGTATCTTTTTTTATTATCAAAGAAAACTGCTTTTTATTCGACAAAGTATTTTTTATTCTATCAAATATTTCCTTCAATTTAGATTCTGATATGCTACTATCGATAACTTCATATTCAATTTCAAGGCAATCAAACATTTTCTCTGTTACCCGCCCCATAAACTTATGCTGAGGTTCATCTTTTAAACCAGGGGAACCTCTATATCCAACAATAAAGAGCATTGGAATATTATAGACTTCGGTACTCACAATTGAAGTAATGGGATTTACAGCATTGCCTATGCCGCTGTTTTGCATATAAACGCAGGCAGGTTTTCCAGTTGACAGATAAATTCCAGTGGCTATGCCAACCGCCGAACCCTCGTTAGGTGCAGTGTAGTGAGTAAGCCCCGTATCTTCGGAATTGATATAGTCGCAAAATTCTTTGAGCGTAGAGTCTGGAACTCCTGTTAAAACTTCAATTCCGAGTTGCTTGATGCACAGAGATAATAGTTCGGCTTTCATTTAAATTACCTCAGCATATTTAACTGGCACGGCTACACCGCAATGCTCCAAGGCTTTCTCAAATACCTTAAAAAAAGCCTCAATATCAGAAACATCAATAGCACCAAGCGAGCATAATCTGAATGTATTTGTATCGAAAATTTTACCTGGATAAATTGTAAATCCGCGTTCATAGCAATAATCGTGAATTTTATCAAAATTCCAATTTTTATCGTTTGGATAAATTGCAGATGCAACAAGACCCGATTGCAATTCTTTTTTTATGAATTCTTTAAAACCGAGTTTTTTTAAACCATTGTGTATGGCTTCATATACCATTCTATGCCTTGAAAATTTTTCCTCTTCTCCTTCTTTGAAATATTCCTCAAGGGCTTGTTTAGTGGCATATACCGTTTGCACAGGCGGAGTAAAATGCATTTGCCCTGTTTGGATAAAATATTTATATTGCAAATACAAATTGCAATAATAAGAACGTTTTGGATAATGCTCAGATTCTTCAATGAGTTTAATTTTCCCTATTACAAATGATAAACCTGCCATTGCCATTAAACCTTTTTGTGCAGAAGCCATGCAAAAATCGATATTGTCTTTTTCCATATCAATAGGCAGCATTGCATATGTTGATGTTGTGTCAACGGTGAAAACACAATTATATTTGTGTGCCAAAGCACCTATTTCTCGAACAGGATTCAGCAAACCTGTTCCCGTTTCGTTGTGCGTTGTGTAAACAAGATGTATATCGGAATTTTTTTGCAAAATATCTTCTATTGCTTCTAGCTTTGGAATTTCGTCAACTGGAATTTTCATATTGATATGTGGCAAATTATAGTGCTCGCATATTTCCACTGCCCTAGTGCTATAGGCTCCATTATTGATAATAAGTATTTTTTTCCCTTCTGGTAAAAGAGAATTTAGGCAAATGTCCATGCTTATTGTCCCAGAGCCGCAAAAAAGAACAGCTGTGTATTCCTTGGAATCGCCGTGAGCTATTTCCAGCAAATCACTCTGTATTTGAGCTAAAATATTGCCAAATTCGGCTTCTCTAGGGCAAATATCGGGCACTACCTGAGCCATTTTTACAGTGTCTGTAGTGGTGGCTGGCCCTGGGTTTAACAAAATATTTCTTTTAATATTCAACATTAGCTTAAATATAGATTTTTATATATTCTATCACTATGACGAAATTACCAAAAATCGCAATTATCCTTTTATGCTTAACATCGTTTGGCATATCCGCTATAAATAATCCTACTGGTGAAGCTAGAGCAACCGATGCTTCTGATTTTTTTAGGCATCCTCAAAAGAGTGATAAATACAACGAAATGTGGAGCTATGTTTTTGTGCTTGATAATGGCGCAAAAGTATATGTAAATTACACTTGGATGTATGTGCCAACCCAGGGTTTTAAAATAGGCACTGATTTTTCAATATGGAATTTCAAGGGTGGTAGCCATAGCGTGGGGCGGCAATATTCAACGGATAGGTTTATTGAAGACAAAAGCAAAAACAGCATTTCTATAAGCAATGGCGATTATTTAATGGAAAAATTACCAGGTGCAGGGCATCGAGTGTTGTTTTCTGCCAATAAAAATGGCAAAAAATTCATTGATGTTACATTTACAAATGCCGTGAATGGCCTTGTTCCTGGAGATGGAGTGCTAAGTGTTGATGGAAATAGATTCGGTTTGTATGTGCACATTCCTTATGGCAGAATTAAAGGCCGCTTGGCTATAGGAGAAGATACCGTTGAAGTGAGCGGATATGGCTATATGGACCATGTTTGGCAAAACGAAAAACCCGCTGAGATGGCAACAAGAATGCTCACGCTCAGTATGCCGCAACAAAAATCATTTATAGCAGGGCGCATAGGGATAACCAAAAACGGCAACCCTTATGGTTATTCCATTCAGCACGCAGAAAATGTATCTAAAATCCTTTTTCCAGTTTCTATGCTTGAAAACGGAAAAAACTATAGTCCAAAAAAATTCCCGAAAAATTTGACAATTGTTTGGAGCGATACAAATACGCCACCTCTTAAATTTGACGTAAATGCACAAGAAACATTCAGCATCCTTTCAAATTTTGATGGGTTCCTAGAACGAAATGCAATTAAGATGGCTCTTGGCGAATTGCTTTACAAACGCGGTCGTTCCCAAACAGAACAAGGTAAATTAGACTGGACAATCGCGGGATTTTGAAAACACTTGGGAAATGGGACAACTTGATTTCATGTCCCATGTCCCTTATCCCATATCCCAAAGAAAACTAGTTAGCGTTCCTATTCAATAGTGATCAATGTTATGGAATGTGCGGGGAATGTTATCGCACCGCCTTCTTTTATGTCTTGACTGTTCGCTTTTGGTGGGTCAACTTTAACCACTTTGCCTGCTGCCTGCCCTTTTGGAGCGGCCAAAACCTCTACCTTTGCTTTTCCAGCAAAACCAGGGATTTTGATTGTGCTATTAAAAGCGGTGTATGGGTTTTTGTTTATCGCAAGCAAGGTTTTCTTTTTGCCGTTCACAGACAAATAAGTGGTTAAATCTGTGCTACCGCTATTGCTCTCAACAAGTTTGCCCCTAATGCCATCAGAGGCCATTTGGAAGGCATAATAGCTTGGGCGAGGTTTGTTGCCGCCAATTATCTCTTCGTAAGAACGGGAAAGATAACCGTAATCGCCGCCTTCTGGAGTTATATCGTTGTGAATATCCCAATACTGAGCGGAACCTGCACCAACTTTGGCAAGCGTGCCTAGGTAATCTGCAACAAACAAACCGTTTATCAAAGATATGGACTGAGGTCCTGGATTGAAATCAACCGAATTCCACTCGGTTAACCAAATTTCAAGGTCTTTTTTAGGTGAGAGTTTTTTGATGCTTTCCCTAACGCGGCCAAAAATTTTATCCAAAGTTTGAGGGGATGCGAGCAAACCAAAATCGTTTTCTTCGCCAAAATGCTGTGGATAATGGTGAATTATGAGAGCATCAGCAACATCTGCGGTGTATTTGAGAACATTCTCGTTCCATTCGCCGTCTAACACGCCCAAAACTCCAACTTTGATCTTTGGGTCAACCTTTTTCATGGCGGTGATAAACTCGCGAGCGCGTTTGCCATAAGTGTGCCCCTTGTCTGCACCATATTTTGCGTATTGAGGATGCCAGTCGCCGTAAATTTCGTTGCCTATTTCCCAATAAATAACATTTGCTTTTTTGGTTATGTTGGTGTGCTTAACCCAGTCTGCGGCTTCTTCTACTGTTCCAGTGCCAAAATTAGCGGTGAACATGGGTGTTGTGCCTGTTTCTTTGCACCACTCAAGGAATTCGTCTGTGTCCACCATCCAGTCTTTGGCTTCCAGAATTTTTTTCCAATGGTCATCATCAGCACGGAGTCCGCCAGGGTAGCGAACCACGCCGTGATTAATTCTTTTCACATAATTTTTTGTTTCGGGTTTTAGCAAATCGCCATCCCAAAGAGCTGCGTTAATGCCAAAAATAGCGCTTGATATATTTGGATTTATAACCTTGTTCAAGTCTCCAGTTATTGTTAGGTTAACACTCTCTGCAACCTTGGGGCGCGGCACTTCACGCAAGTTGGTGAGTCTCACGTTGTCTATTTGGAAAGAACCTTCGGAGCCTTCTCCGCTGGGTTTAAAGTCCAAAACTTTTACTCCGTCTAAATCAAAAGTGCCGTTTTGAATTGCTTCGGGTGGCTGGTAGTAGGGGAATTTAGTGAATGAACGGAAAGAGACAATCACTGTGCTTCTGCCTTTTGGCGCACCTGTGCTGCTAACAAAAATTTCTCTGCCCTTATCGCCTATTTGAACGGTTATGCCCTGCCAAGCCTTATCTGTATAAATATCAAACATAATGCCCCAGTGCTTTGTCCAGTCGGTAAGTTCTTTTTTTGCTTTCTGCTTTTCAAAATCATAAACAAGATCAACCCAGTCGCCAAGCATGTAATGAGAAACATTCAAGGATTTGCCGTCTAAATTTCCTTTGTCTATTGTAAAAGAAACTTTGGACTTGGGACCTGTGGATGGTTCAAACCCAGGGTTGTTTTCAAAATCGTGCAAAACCAAATCTGGTGCATTGCTTTTGAAAGAATCCCATTTCAAATCTGGGTCAACCCAGTCTATGTTTTCGGTGAAGGTGATTTGGTCAACATATATAGTTACAGGGTCATCTTGGCGGCCATCGCGTTTGTTATCGGCTTTGCCAACTGAAAAACGAACTTCCTGAATTTTGTTCCACTGCACAGTTTTGGTAACTTCTGCCTGTTTGTTGGCATCCCAAGCCTTGCCCGCATCCTGAAATTTTTTCAAAGGAATTTTTACCAGCTTCCAATCTTTGGTAAGTGTTTGACCTTCAACCCAATCTTGCAAATTGGTTTTTGTTTGGCTCTTTATATCACTACCTTGATTATCAAGTATGCCAAAACCAACTTTTTCCCCGCCTTGTTTGCCCTTTGCCCAAAAATAAACACCGCCTTTGTTCCTAACTTTGGAAAGGTCTATGTATTTACCTTCTCCAAGAGACAGGGTTACGCCGGAATATTCATTGTCGTCCATATAGGCTGCTAAAACACTTCTGCCTGGTGTTTTGGAAGGTTGTTCCTTGAATGCGGTTAAGCCGCCATATACATAGGCAAATCCTTGCATTTTGCCAGCATAGAACACTCCATTTGGTTGCAGGACTTTTGCTTTGCCATCTAGCTTGGCTGGGTCTTTTGGTCCTTCTATAGTTTCGGTTTTTTCGTCCCAGTAAACAATTTTCGGTTTTGGTTTTGCAACAGGAACTGTGCCTTTCACAATTTCAACATTGGCAACCCACACCTGAAAGCCTTTGGTGTTGATTCCCTTGTCCGTTGAAACGCGGAACTCCGCAACTTTATCCCAATTTATGCGGTCTGGAAGTTCGGTTTTTTTTGTGTCGTCCCAATACATACCTCTTTCGGGGAAATCTGCCAAAGGAATTTTCACGTGCTGCCAGTCTTTGCTTATTTGCACGTATTTGTTTAGAGACACCTTTACCTGCGTTTTTTTGCCCTTGCCGTCTGAATCCAAAAATCCAAACCAAGCCTGCTCACCGCCATTTGCTCCTTTAATATCAAACTCAACTGCACCATCTAGCAAAATTTTGCTAAAATCAAAGAATTCGTTATAAAGGCATATAGAAGAGCCAGAATACTCGCTTGGATCTAAATTCACTTTTAGAGAGGCAGCCGATTTATAGCCTTGGGTTTTGTCTATTTCTACTTTGGATTTCCCTCCATAAGAATAATCAAAACCTCCCGTTCTATATTGTCCATCAAAGAATTTAGAGACAACTATACGAGATGGACGTTGAGCAAAAGCTACTGTAGCAAGAGCTAAGAATAGAAAAAGTGCTATTCTACGAATCATAAAACCTCTCCGATTTAAAAGTACACTTGTTGTAAATATAGAAAAGTGAAGCTGGCAGGGTGAGGTAAAAATTTTCTATAATTAAGAACAAATGATCCAAATAAATAACCTCAAAAAGAGTTTTGGCTTGCAAGAGTTGTTCAGCGATGCGGGGTTTCAGGTTGGCAGACAGGAGCGTATTGGCGTGGTTGGCAGGAATGGCAGTGGAAAATCCACGCTTTTTAAAATTATTTTGGGCGAAGAAAGTTATGATGGCGGCAATATAAGCATACCAAAAAATTATTCAATAGGGTATTTATCTCAGCATTTGCATTTCACTCACCCAACGATTTTTGAAGAAGCCTGCTCCGCATTAAAGCCAAATGAAGACGGCTGGATTGAAAGCTACAAAGTGGAATCAATTTTAAGCGGGCTTGGTTTTGACAAAGAAACCGTTGAAAAAAAATCTCCGGCAATGCTTTCGGGAGGTTTTCAAATTCGCCTCAACTTGGCAAAGGCTTTGGCTTCCGAACCGAATATGCTTTTGCTAGACGAACCCACAAATTATTTAGACATAGTTTCTGTGCGGTGGCTGCAAAAATTTTTGAGAAACTGGCCTGGCGAGTTGATGCTCATAACCCACGACCGCCGCTTTATGGATAGCGTTTGCACTCACACGCTTGGAATTCATCGGCAAAAAATGCGAAAAATGCAGGGTAGCGTGGCAAAACTCCAAGATGCTATTTTGGCAGACGAAGAAGTGTATTTGAGAACAATGGAAAACGATGCTGCAAAACGCGAGCATTTGCAAAAGTTCATAGAGAGATTCAGATATAAAGCATCCAAAGCCAAGGCGGTGCAGAGCAAGGTAAAGGCTTTGGAGCGGCACGAACCGCTTTCTAATTTGGAAAAAATAAAAACCCTTGATTTTGAATTTACAGAAACGGATTTCCCAGCGAAAAAAATGCTAACCGTGCGGCACTTGAGTTTTGGATTCACAAAAGATTTGCCCTTGGTTGAAGATTTGAATTTTGAATTATACAGAAGCGACCGCCTTGCCATTGTTGGTCCAAACGGAAAAGGTAAAACCACGCTTTTGAATTTAATCGCGGGCGAACTCAAACCGAACTCCGGCAGCGTTGATATTCACAACAGCACCCTTATGAATTATTTTGGGCAAACAAATGTGAATCGCTTGGATTTGGGCAAAACGGTAGAAGAGGAAATTCAATCTTCGCTAGAAGACAAAGCTAGGGGCAAAGCCCGCTCGCTCGCTGGTGTTATGATGTTTGAAGGCGACAATGCCCTGAAAAAAATACAAGTGCTATCCGGTGGTGAACGCAGCCGTGTTTTGCTTGCGAAAATTCTCGGCAAACCCTGCAACCTGCTCTTGCTAGACGAACCCACAAACCACTTGGATATGGATTCCGTTGACAGCCTAATAGAAGCATTGGACGAATTCAAAGGTGCCGCAATTTTAGTGAGCCACGATGAAGAAATTTTACACGCCTTCGCAAAACGCCTGATAATTTTCGACAGCGGCAAAGCCAAATTCTTTGACGGCACTTACCAAGATTTCTTGGAGAGAGTAGGCTGGACCGCAGAAAAGCCTGAAAAATCGGGCGAATCGGTAAATCGAGGTTCAGACAAAAAAGACAAAATGGACAAAAGAGAACGCGCCGAGCAAATCCTCCAAAAATCCCGCACGGTTCGCCCGCTGGAGCAAAAAATAAAGCAGATAGAAAACGATATTCAGCAAAAAGAAAACTTTGTAGCTGAGTGCGAAAAAAATATAATTACCGCCGCAGAAAAAGGGGATGGTTTGAAAATAGCGGAAATTTCCAAAGAGATGGAGCTTGCGAAAGGACAGGTTTTGGATTTGTATGAGGAGTGGGAAAAGGTTAATGGTGAGTTGGCTCAATTTTTTTTAGGAGCATAGACAAAAATTTTACCGAAGACATATTAAGGCCCTTTGATAATTGAAAAAGAGATATGAGTGTAGGCACCCTTTTGCCACTCTCAAAAAGGGATATGGTTTGCCTGCTCAAACCGCATTTCTCAGATAATTCAAACTGAGTGAGATTGCGTTTTTTGCGTTCATCGCACAATAGTTTCCTAAAGGAATTTATTAAATTGCGCGAAAGAGAAGTGTTTTCCATATAAAGAAATATAGTTTTTTCTACATTACACCCTATCCAGCGGGAGTAGCTCAGCTGGTAGAGCGCTAGCTTCCCAAGCTAACGGTCGCGGGTCCGAATCCCGTCTCCCGCTTACCTTTTAGGAGAGCATTATGGCAGTAAAAAAACAGTCCAAAGCGGTGAAGAAGCAGACTAAAGCCGCTGCAAAGAAGCAGCCCAAGAAAGCGGCCGTAAAAAAACAGCAAGCTGTAAAGAAACAGCCAAAAAAAGTAGCTGTTAAGAAACCCGTAAAAAAGGCGGCAAAAACCGAAACAAGCAAAACGGGCGGTTGGCAATATGGCTATTTTGACGATGCCAATAAAGAATACGTGCTGCGTAATCCGGCAACTCCAATAAAATGGTGCAACTATGTTGGAACGCTCGCTTTTGGCGGCATTGTGGACACCACCGGTGGTACCGTGCTTTGCAAAGGAGACCCCGCTCTAAACCGCATAACCAAATACATAAGCCAAATGCCAAGTTCAGATTTCAAAGGCAGCACAACTTACATTCGCATAAAAGAAAAAGATTCCATAAGGCTTCTCTCCCCTTTTGTTGTCCCTACCTGCACAATGTGGGATAGCTGGGAATGTAGAGTTGGTCTCTCTTATACCAAATGGATAGCCGAGGGCTTTGGTTTAAAGGTAACGGTAACTGTTTTTGTTCCAGCAAAAAGCTCAACTTTAATCCAAGATATTTCCGTTGAAAATATATCTCGCAAAAATATGGAAGTAGATGTAGTTCCAGTTTATGAGTTCAGCCATTTTGATGCCTTAAAGCAGTTGACCAATGCAGACTGGGTTCCTCAAACAATGACCGTTGAGGCACACAAAGAAAATAGCGGACACATAATTTTAGAGCAATACGCCTTTATGAAAAAGCAATATGCCGTAAATTACTTCACCGCAAGCCTGCCAGCAGATAGCTTTGACGGCGACCGTCGGGAATTTTTGGGCTTCAACGAAATAACCGGCTGGGCAGCTCCTGCCACACTTTACAAAGGCAAGCTCTCAAACAGCACCGCCTTAAGAGGCGATAACATCGCGGCTCAAATGTTCAAATTCAAATTGGCTCCCAAAAAAGTTGGGCGCGTTGCCACACAACTGGGGCAAGAGAAGAGCATAGCAGAGGCAATGCCTGCAATAAAAAAATATCGCGACCTTAAAAATGTTGACAAGGCATTTGCAGACCTCGCAGATTTTTGGAAAAATTATCTAACGGCTTTGCAGGTTAAAACACCAGATTCCAGCTTTAACTCAATGATAAATGTGCATAACCCTCGCCAGTGCCACACAACAAAAAACTGGAGCCGCTATTTAAGCCTATACCAGCTCGGATTTGGCAGCGACCGTGGAATAGGCTACCGCGATTCCAGCCAAGATTTGCTAGGTGTTATGAGCCACATGCCCGAAGAAGCACGAGTGCTAGCAGAAAATTTGCTCTCCGTTCAATTAGAAGGCGGCAATGCAATGCACCAATATTTCCCAAGCACAATGGAAGCAAACGAGGGCGATTCCCGCGAAAAAGAAGACCGTCCAAAATACTATGGCGATGACCATCTGTGGATTGTTTTAACCGTTGCCTCTTATTTAAAAGAAACAGGAAATATGGAGTTCCTCAAAAAAGAAATCCCGTTCTATAACAAAAAGAAAGAATTAGAAGCTAGGGAAAAAGGCACGGTGCTGGAACATTTAAAACGCAGCCTTGCATTCTCTTGGAACGATAGAGGCACACACGGAATTCCTCATTTGGGTTTTGCAGACTGGAACGATACCGTTAATTTGCCAACAGGATCGGAATCCCTTTTCAACGCAAACCTTTTTGCAAAAGCCTTGCTAGAGATGATAGATATTTGCGAAGCCATTGAAGATAAAGGATTGGTGGAGCAATACAAAAACTGGTACGAAGAAATAAAAGCGCAGGTGAATAAAACCGCTTGGGACGGCGAATGGTATGTGCGCTGGTTTGATGAAAAAGGAGAGCCGCTTGGTTCATCAAAGAATAAGTACAACAAAATAGATTCGCTTGGGCAGAGCTGGCCTGTGATTAGCGGCATTGCATCTGCTGAATATGCCAAAACAGCACTTGATAGCGTTCACAAACTGCTGAACACAGAAAATGGAATTAAACTTTCTTGGCCAGGCTACAACGGCTTTGACCCTCATGTTGGCGGTGTTTCAACATATCCTCCCGGAGCAAAAGAGAACGGCGGCATATTCCTCCACGCAAATCCCTGGGTTATGATAGCCGAAACCATAATTGGAAATGGCGACAGAGCCTTTCAGTATTACAATCAAATAAATCCGGCAGCAAAGAACAATGGTAAAATAAGCGAATTTGAGTCTGAGCCGTATTGCTACCCGCAAAACATTCTAGGCAGCGAGCACAAGCAGTTCGGTTTGGCGCGCAATGCTTGGTTGAGCGGCACAAGTTCCTGGACATATCAAGCTGCAACCCAATATATTTTGGGCATAAAAGCCACATTCAAAGGATTGTCTGTTAATCCCTGTATTCCAAAAGCTTGGAAAGAATTCAGCGTTAGTCGCAAATTTCGTGACGCAGTTTATGAAATTTCCGTAAAAAATCCAAATGGCATAAGCAAAGGAGTAAAGTCGGTTACCATAGATGGCAATGCTATTGAAGGCAATGTGCTTCCAATTTTGCCGGGCAAAAAGCATATTGTTGAAGTGGTTATGGGGGAGTAGTGAAAACCTATATTTACGCAATAATAGCCATAATTGCCTTGATTTTGGACCAAATAACAAAATTTTGGGCAGATTCCCACGATTTGGGTTGGAGTGTGCCCGTTATAGGTGATTTTCTCCGTTTTACCCTTATTTACAACGAAAATGCCGCATTTTCCATGAAACCCCAAAGCATACCTCAAAGCATTTTGCCTTGGCTTTCGCCAACCGTGTTTTATGGAACCCTTGTGATTATAGCTTGTACAGCGGCAATTTGGTTTTTCAGAGGCTTGCATAAAGAAGATTATTTGTCTAAACTTGGCATTGTTCTTATTATAGCAGGTGCTTGGGGGAATTTTTGCGACCGTTTGCGCATAGGCAAGGTGGTGGATTTTATAGATGTTATTTTCATAGATGCTATTTTTGAACGCTGGCCTACATTCAACTTGGCAGATTCTTGGGTTACAATAGGAATATGCTTGTTGTTCATAAGTTCATTTACGTTTAAAAATAAAGATATATCAACGCAAAAATGCTTTAGATGCAGGTATAATGCTTTAAAACGAAGAAAAAAGCTGATTAAAACCCATACCCTAGTGATTTAATAAGTATTTACTATATTATTAGCAGTGCATTTAAAAAAAATGGAGGACATAATGTCAAAAATCCAAAAAAGTTTCACTTATCTCGCTTTTATCTCAATAATTTGGGTTTTAGCGACTTGCTCGTCAGACAGCTCTTCAGGTTCGGCAAAATCTTACGACGACGATGATGAAATCTCAAGCAGCAGCAGTAAAGCGGCTACGGCTACGGTTACCCTAGCTTGCACGGGTCTTCCAAAAAGTGTTGCGAAAGGCGGTATCATTGAAACACCAGATTTAACATGTAGCAATGGTCGCACAGCAACCGACCCTCATTGGAGTCTCCCAGATGGTAACTGGGAAGTAGATCCTAACACGAACCTAACTTCCATTGAGATAATGGTTAGTGCTACCTGCGGTTCAGTTGAACTAGTGGACGTTCCTTGCGGCACGGTAAAATTCACAACTGCTGGGGGTGGAGGCTCTAGCAACTCTGGAGGCACAGGCTCTAGCAGTAGTGGGCCTACGGTTACCCTAACTTGCACAGGTCTTCAAGCAAATGTTGCGAAAGGCGGCACCATCACTCAACCAACTTTAGCATGTAGCAATGGCGAAACTGCAACTGACGAAGTTTGGAGTGGTCTCGGATCAGGAGGTTGGACAGTAAGCGCAAATACTCAAACCACCTCCTATCCCATAAGCGTCAGTGCTGACTGTGGTTCAGTTAGGAAAACAGGTGTAAGCTGCGGCACAGTAAATGTCGTAGCTGCAAGTAGCAGTTCTGTTGCTCCCAGCTCAAGCTCCAGAGGTTCAAGTAGCTCTGGCACAACAGGCTCAAGCAGTTCAAGAGGTTCAAGTAGCTCTGGCACAGCAGGCTCAAGCAGTTCTGTGGTCGCAGGCTCAAGCAGCTCTGTGGTCGCAGGCTCAAGCAGTTCTGTGGTCGCAGGCTCAAGCAGTTCTGTGGTCGCAGGCTCAAGCAGTTCTAATAATCGTACCATAACTTGCGAATTTGCTAAGAATTCATATTTGGTTGGGGAAGATGTTACTACTCCAACAATCAAGTGTTTCGAAGGCAACGGTAATCCCTATACTACTAACGTCGCGATAGGCAGTGCGAATTATTCTGCTTCTTCTGGGCTTGCTCTTCCTAGCGCAACCTCATTATGGAGAACCACGACTGCTACTGCAAAATTTGGTTCAGCGGGTACAGGTACCATAACAGTATCAAATGTAGGATGTGGTTCCCAAACTGGCAAAACAGTAATGTGTACTCCTTCTTTAACCATAACGGCAGCAAGCTCAAGCTCCGTAGCTCCAAGCTCAAGCTCTGCTACCCCAAGCTCAAGCTCTGCTACCCCAAGCTCAAGCTCTGTTGCCCCAAGCTCAAGCTCCGTAGCTCCAAGCTCAAGCTCTGTTGCCCCAAGCTCAAGCTCCGTAGCTCCAAGCTCAAGCTCTGTAGCTCCAAGCTCAAGCTCTGTAGCTCCAAGCTCAAGCTCCGTAGCTCTAAGCTCAAGCAGCTCTGCTGACGAAAGTTCAAGCAGTTCAAATTAAAGTTTTATCCATATTGTGCCGATATATAGAAAAAAGGAGTGTGCAATATGGATGTAAATACCGCAGTAAACGCATTGGCCGTTAAACATTACGATTCGGCCTCAAGTACGGGTAAAACCGGAAAAACAGGAAAGCACGAAGCTCACCAAGCTCCGAGCTATGTGCCAAAGAATAAAGAAGAGGTTTCTGAAAACCCAGAAGATACTTTGGAAATTAGCGAAGAAGCTGCTAGAAAAAGCGATAGTGTTAAAGAAAAACACAAAGGTCAGTGGAAAAACTTTGACATGGATGCTTTCCAAACTGAAATTCGCAACACGCTAATGCAATCCATGATGCAGTCAAAGGATGCGTTAAAATCCGCAGGCGTTGAATTTGTCAAGTATAATAGCGATTCCGTTTTGTACGACTTATCTGGAATGAAAGACGTAGAAGAATCCAAAGTTCCTGACTATTGGAATGCAGAAAACACATCTCAACGCATTGTGGATTTTGCAATGAGTTTTCGCGGTCTTGCTCCAGAACTCTCCGATGAAGAGTATATAGAGCAGGTTCGTTCAGCTGTTGAAAAGGGATTTAAACTCGCTAAAAAAGACCTTGGCGATTTACCCGGCCCAACAGCTAAACTCTTTAACAATACATATAATTCTGCTATGAGTAAATTCGATGAGTTACTAGAAAAAGCACGCAAGGGAGCAACTGAATAGTGTACTCATCACCTCCTGCACTAGAAAAACTAGTGCAGGAACTTTCCAAATTACCTAGCATAGGGCGAAAAACCGCTCGCAGGCTTGCCTTCCATTTGATTTCTGGAGACAGGGAAAAAATGGAAGATTTGGCAAATTCCATTTTAAACGCAAAAAATAGACTTGTTCACTGCAATAGATGTTATGGGATTTCTGAGAGCGAACTTTGCCAAATATGCTCTAATCCACATAGAGATGGCGAATTGCTTTGCGTTGTTGAAAGGGCAAGTGATATTTTGCCTTTTGAAAACAGCGGTGCATATAAGGGTTTTTATTTTGTCCTCGGCGGTGTTCTTTCTCCCTTAGACGGCATAAAACCGGAAACTTTGCATATTCCCGGTCTTGTTGAGCGAATAGAAAAAGAAAACGTGAAAGAACTCATTTTAGCCTTGGGCTCTAGCCCAGAGGCAGAAAGCACCGCGCTTTACATTGACCGCAGGCTTGCGAATTTACCTTGCAAACGCACAAAACTCGCCAGAGGCATACCTGTTGGCAGCGAATTGGAATTCATAGACGATGTCACCATGCTAAGGGCTTTTGAAGAGAGGGTTAGGGTTTAGAAAATTGTAGGGATGTGATTAATCGCGTCCCTACAATTTTCTATATTTATTCCCGATTATGGAAGAGATAGTAATTACAGGAATGGGTTGTGTTACCGATTTAGGCAACACAGCCGATGAGTTGTGGAATAACCTTTTAGCGGGCAAGTCGGGCATTGGGGCTATTGACCGTTTTGATACCGGAGCTTACCCTGTTAAGTTTGCAGGGCAAGTGAGGGAATTTACGCCTCCACCCGAAAGCAAACGCCTTTCCAGAAGTGTTCAATACGCGGTTTACGCTGCAACAGAAGCCCTTAAAATGGCTGGCATAGAAGACTCTAAAACAGCCGTTGATGTGACCAGAGCCGGAGTGGTGGTTGGTTCTGGCATGGGTGGCATGGAAATTTATTACGAAAGTTCAGTGAACTTGGCAACAAAAGGCCCTCGCAGTGTTTCGCCTTTCTTTGTTCCGCAGGCAATAGCTAATATGGTTGCTGGCGAAGTTGGTATTCGCACAGGCTGGATGGGTCCAAATTGGAGCCCTGTTTCGGCTTGCGCAACATCTAACCATTCTTTTATCACCGCAGCAGACCAAATTCGCATTGGCAGGGCAGATATTATGATAGCTGGTGGCACAGAAGAAGCTGTTTGCCCCATTGGGCTTGCTGGCTTTGCTTCTATGAAAGCTCTTTCAACCAGAAACGAGGAACCTGAGAAAGCAAGCCGCCCCTTTGATGCGGGTCGCAACGGATTTGTGCTTTCTGAGGGTGCTGGAATTTTGATTTTGGAATCCCTTAGCCACGCAAAAAAAAGAGGCGCAAAAATTTTGGCTAGGCTCGCAGGTTATGGTATGAGCGGCGATGCCTATCACATGAGCGCACCTAGAGAAGATGGAGAAGGTGTTAATTTGGCAACTTCTATGGCACTCAAAGATGCTGGCATAGATGTTTCGAAAATTGGTTATGTAAACACGCACGGCACAAGCACTCCAAGGGGAGATGTTGCCGAATGCAAAGCCATTTTAAAAGCTTTTGGCGGCAAAATAGACAATGTGAAAATAAACAGTTCAAAATCCATGACTGGTCACATGCTAGGAGCAGCCAGCGGAATGGAAGCTATTGTTGTTATTAAGTCTTTGATAGACCAAAAATTGCACCAAACGCTGAATTTGGAAAACCAAGACCCCGAAATACCTTTTGATTGTTGCAAAGGTGCTACGGTGGAACATAAGTTTGAATATGCTCTTTCAAATTCATTTGGATTTGGTGGGCATAACAGCGTTTTGGTTTTTGGCAAGGCGTGAGATTTGTTTTACGGAGTGTAGCTCAGTCTGGTAGAGCGGCAGCTTTGGGAGCTGCATGTCGTCGGTTCGAATCCGGCTACTCCGATAGAAG